>MDTB01210705.1_pt1 | contig 12131 bp, 8 predicted proteins | sample 811161 | NCBI WGS metagenome assembly MDTB01 (sample SAMN05326650, study PRJNA326480) | marine metagenome | isolation source: seawater | place: Mediterranean Sea | collected 2009 | reverse complement strand
TTGGTGTATATGTTTGAGGTGATTATTTTTTATTTGGCTAACTTCTCTTCGCAACCCAGTTATATATCCATATAAGGATATTAAATGTTCGCTAGTTGTTTTGGGTTGCTTAGCCATATTACTTTTTTTCTCTAGGATTTCTTTTTACAGAATCCTCTGCTGTTCCAATTATCATACCTGGAAATATACCAAATGTTTTATCAAATAAAAATTCAATATCCATATCTGCTAAAAGTTCTATTGTACTTTTTAAAAGTAAATTTTCTTGTGCTATTAATATATCTATAAGCTCTCTTTTTGTTTTACCATCTAATGGCCCTGCCATTATAGCATTTCTTTCTTTTCTAGAATCTCTTAATAATTTAGCAGTTTCATTTAAAATAGGAGATACACTATTAAATGACATAACTTCTGGTTCTATAGGTGGATCACCTTCTTCTATATTTTCAAATATTCTACCAAATAAACCTATAATTCTACTATCACTTGATCTCTCTAAATCTAGCTGTTCAATATCAATCTGTTTTAATTGTTTTGCTCTATTAATAATAGCACTAAACTCAGTATGAAATTTAGAATTTTTAATAGGGCCACCCACTTTAAATCTTCTAGTTACAATACTAATTGCATTTTTAAAACTAGAAAAATCAGATTCATCAACTCTTTTATCTGGAGCTTCACCTTCTAATGGGCCACGTTCTTTTCTAAATAATTTTTGTACTTTACCTGCTACTGGAACATCACTTAAATCTGCTTGTTCTAAAATATCAAATGGATATTGTGCTAATCCAGTAAAATATGCACCAATTAAATAATCAACTTCTATTGGTGTAAATATTGGTGTATCAACTGTTCCTTCTTTTCTTCTTGTTATAAATGATAAAAAATTACCACTTGCATTAGACATTTTTTTTGCAATCTGTCTAGTTGATCCTCTAGCTTGTAAAACATCTAATCTTTGTAATTCATATAATCCTGCAACTGGAGATCCTGAGTATAAATTTTTATTAAAGATCATTTCTAACCATGGTCTAGCTAAAGCAGGTATAGGTAATCCTGGCGAAACTTGTGCAAAAGATCCAGCTATGTATTGTTTTGCAACACCATCACTTTTTTTATACATACCATCTAATAAACCTTCTGCTATATTTGCAAAAACACCTAAATCATATGGTTTTGGTATTGCATGAAATGGTTGATCAGGATCTAAAATTTGTTTACCATCTTCTGTTGTTATAAAATTTGGTATTAAATAATTTAATTGTTTAACCCTATCAGGGACTTTTGCATATTCTTCAAATTGTGAATTTAAATGATATAATGAAACTGCTGGGGCAACTACAGTTGCTGTTAATAATCCAGCTGCTCTTGCAGGTTGTTCAAAAAATACTCTACCTGTTCTATACAATCCTTGAATACTTGCATTAAAAAACATAGTATTTCTGTTAAAAAAATTTAATGTTTTACTAGCACCACGCATTCCAAAATCTGTAGCAACTTCTCTTCCAGCAAATGCTGCACCTATCTCACTAAATCCTGCAGCTTTAGCTAATTGAAATTCACCCATACGAGTTGCATATTCTGCAGATTGAACTAATCTTTTATATCCTCTCCAACCATAGCCAGCAGGTTTAAATGTAAATCTTTTTAAAATGTTAGTATAATACTTTGTTACATCAGAAGATACACCTAATCTAGAACCATTTTCTATCATATTTTTAATTCCAGTTGGTCTTAATGCTTCTGTTTCAGTTCTAGAAGAATATCCCATTCCATTTAATAATGCTTCTTTATATTGTTGGGTATGTCTTACTGCACCTATATAACCTTTAATACTAGTAAATCCTGGTATATATCCAACTTTAAATTTTAAAGATGAACTACCTAAACCAAACGCTGAATTTATAGCACCTGCTAATGTATCTCTTATAACGTTAAAAGCAACAAATGGTGGTGAATATGTTATGGCTTGTGATGCAAATCTAGCATATCTTGTAAATAAACCACGTTCACCAAAAAACATACTTTCTAATTTAAATGCATCTTCACCTAAACCTTTAAACATCTGTTCCATATTAGGATCAATAATGTCATAATATTCTGCTTTTCCATTACGATAAACAACATCTACAAAGTTAACACCATCAGATGGTTTAAAAGTATTTGAAAAAGTTAAAACATCAATTGCTTTTGGTTCTTTACCAGATGTTACTTCCATTTTAGCACCAGCTTTTTCATATGCTTTTTTTATATTCTCGGTGCTGTTTCTTTGCATTGTAGCAAATCTATTACCTTTAACTTTTGAAACTATTTTACTTGCATCAATTTTACCAAGTTTATCACCTTTATCTAGCATATTATATAAAGCTATCTTTGCTCTATTTCTATCACCTGATAAGACAGTTTGATAAGCATAAGTTACAAGGTTTTGATATAAATTAATATCACCTTCTTGTTTTGTTGTAGCTAGTCTTCTAGCTCCTGGCCTTGCACCTCTTAATATCTGTTGAGTTTGTTTAGTAACACCTGATATAATACCTGCACCAGCTTGGCTATCTCTTGTAAGAGGTATAAAAAATGGATTAGCTTTTAATATTTTTTTAGCTTCATCTGCATCTATTAAGCCTGATCTTACTTGATACTCTAATAAATCTTTTGTAAATTGAGTATATTTATCTAAAGAGGTTATAAAATTATTTTTTCTTGTTAAATTTGTTTTATATTTCTTTTTAAATTGAGCAGCAGTCATCTCACCAAAATCAATATATTCTTGTCTAGTAGCTTTATTCATTGGCAAACTAGCTGCTATTCTTTTACCTCTTTTCTTAGCAATAAAATCTTGACGTTTTGCAGCTACATAACTTAAAAAATCATTTACTTCATTATTTTTATCTAAAGGTTTTAGTATTTCATGTAGTCCTTTACTTTTACCTTTTGTGTAGCTAGCTAATTTTGCTGTAGGGCTAGGTGGCATATACACTCCACTCATTATAAATCCGTGTGCTCTTGTTCCTGAAGATGCTAATTGCCTTAATTGAAAATATGGTTCTAGTATAGGGTCAGATTTAAAATCACCTTTTTTATATAATTTTTTTAAAGTTGCAACATCACCTTTAACACCAGTTATTTCTTCTTGCAATACTTTTACAAAATCCCATTGATCTGCTAAGTTAGTTCTAATATAACTACCACCCCGTGTTAATGGACTATTTTGTGCATCTGATTTATTTGTATTATCAGGTGATTTTTTAGAATTTTTTTTAATATTATTTGTTGTGTGATTAGCATTTTTAGCTAATCTTAAATTAACTATTTTATTACCTAATAAACCTGTAGCTGCAGGTACAAAAAATCCTAATCCTGCTGCTGTTAATGCTACTGTGCCAGTTCTGTAAGGATCTAACTTTTCTCTTACACCTATTTCTTTTTCTATAATTTGATCTGCAATATCTATAGTACCAAATCCTGCACCATCAACGGCTGACATAGATGCTGACCCTTTTAGTATTGCATTTTTTCTAGCTTTACTTGCTAAGTTAGCTAAATCTTCAGGGCTATTTAAAATTTCTTTTCTAACAGCTTTAGTTGCTACACCTTTTTTAACTTGTTGTTTTATTGCTTCTTTAGTAGCAGCTTTAAATCCAGTTGCAGCAACTCTACCGCCTACACCTGCACCTAATAAATTTATTGGATCAAGGATACCAACTCCTAAATTAGCAAAGAATCCTGAGAATCCTCTACCACCTTCTTCATAAAAATTAGGCAAATCATCCCATGTTCTAGTTAAATATGCAAGTCTAGCTTTTTGGTCTTGTCCAGTATCTTCACCTGTTATATATAAATATTCTTTTCCTAATGCAAAACTATTAGCTTGTTTCCAAGTTCTATCTTTTATAAATTTATCAATGGCTTTTTTATTACCCTCTTCACCCTCATCAAATGTTATATTGTCTCTTATAGTATAATAATTTCTTGCAACTTGAATTAAATCATCATTTTGATATATATTATCAAATGTATATTTAAGACTGCCATCATCATTATTGCTAACGGGTATTACAGTATTAGATTTAGTTTCAATTTTATTTGGTTCTTTTGGATCAAAACTTTCAATTCTTTCTAGCATATCATTAGCTGATAAGCCAGATTTTTTAGAGCCTAACTCTGCATCTTGATTTATAATTAAGTCACCCTTAGATAGGCTAGACATATTACCTCACTATTCTAGTTAGGAATTTTCTTAAATCTTGTTGTTGACCTTTAACTGTTACCATTACACCAACTGGTAATCTACTAACAAAAAATCTTTGTTCATTTTTGTCACCTAAATCACTAATATAATTAACTAATGCTTTAACTTTATCTTCATCAGTTTGGTATGTATTTTCAAAAGCCTCACTAAATCCATCTGATTTGTATATTACATCTGATAAATCAGTTCTTGTAAAACCAGCAGCTTTTTTTTCAGTAGGACTCATTGGTGCATATTCTACAAATATACCACCTTCTGGATTACCCAAAGCATTTTCAGTTTGCTGAGTTAATTTATCATCTGCTGCTCTTGCTAATGCAGTTAAATTTACTTTACCTGTACCTCCAGGTCCTGTATCTTTATATTGTGGTGCAAGTTCTTCCATCACTGCAGTTAATGCATTATATTCTAATTGTTTATTACCTTGGAATTTCATTCCTGTAATTACAGTATTACCAAGTGCATCTTTACCTGTTTGAATATTATTTGAAAATCCTCTATAGCTAGACACAGCTTTTGCAATTTCATCAGATGATCCCATATATACTGTTGCTGGTGCAAATAAAAAATTAGTTGAATAATCATCTTGACTAGTTTTTACACTAAATATATCTGCTGTAGATCCTACATCTGGTGCTGGAGTTCTATCTTCTAGTTCTTGTTCTAGCTTACCTCTAGCAGCTATAGTATCTGATGGTTTTAATCTATCACCAAATAAAAATCCTCTTAAACCTTCTTTAGGTGCACCAGGTGATACTAATAAATCTCTAACATTTGATCTATCTGCAAATATTGAATTAACTCTATTTTCTCTTTCTTCTAATGCTGTTTCTCTCATTCCTAATAATGATGTAGATCCAAATACTTTTTTAAAATCTTCATTACTCATTTTATTTTCAACTTTATTTCTAAAAGTTTTTTCTGTATCTCTTGTGCTAGCGATAAATTTTTCTATTCTTGTTATTGCATTATCAATATTACCATCTTCATAGTATCCATAGTTATCAAAAGCATCAGCAATTTTAGTACCAAATCTATTACTAACAGCTTGTTTTACTTTTTTAATAGCATTAACATTAGCTTTTTGTGATGGTAATTCTACATCAAAATATTTTTTAGATGTTACATCAATAATATCACCTTTTAATTTATCAGATGCATCTTCATCTGCTATGAATTGTTCACCTGCTCCTAGTAAAACATTTACTAATGGGTTAATAGCCATTATTCCTCCTCAATTTCTGGTTTAGACATCAAACCTTCATTTGATACCTCTTGTGCTGGTGCTTGATCTCCAACAACTTCTTCTATTTTTTCATTTGCTTCTTTTAATGTAAGCATATCTCTAACAGTAGTATCTTTAGATTCTAATTCTCCTATTGAAATAACTAATTTATCTACTCCTGCTCTAATACCAATAGCTGCTAACATTTTCATTAATGGTTCAGCAACTAAAAATCCTACATCGGGAGTAAACTCTCCTTCTGCAAAACCTGTAAAAGTTATAATTCTAGCAAGTGCTTCAACTGGTATGCCTGCATCCATCATAGCAATCATTTGTTCTGCAACTTCAGGATCAGTTAATCTATTCCAAAGTTTATCTAATGCTTGTTCAGGATCAATTGTTTTTGGTGGATGTTCCCAAGGATAATTACCTGGTTCATCCGTCAGTGATTGGCCTGCTACAGGTGCATCAAATGGATTGTATTCTGGTTCTTGTATATTATCGTTTAATAATTTTGCCATTATTTTTTACCTAGTGATGCATAGTATCTTGCAACTGCAAATTTACGCATTCTTGAATTCCATTCACCTAATTTATCTTCAAAGGTTGTTGCTCTTCCTATTGATTGAACTCTTCCAGCCATTCTAGGTGACATCATTCCAGTAGAAACTTTTGCTCCACTAAAACGTTGATATCCTGTTTTTAAACTATTTAAAGTATCTAAATAATTTTTATAGGCTATTCTTGCATTACCATAACCTTCTTTATCTTTTGCAAATAATTTATTTAAAAAACCTTTAACACCTTTTGATTTTGTTTTAGATGTTGGTAGATCTAACTCAACATCAGCTGGATTTGGTAGTCTAGGTTTCTCCTCACCCTCTGAATAATTTATTGCTGTATTAACAAATGATCCTGTATTTTGTGCAGCATTTGTAAATAAATTTTTTAATTTAGTTATCATTTATTCTCCTATTTAAATTTAGAAAATACTTGCATTCCAAACTGACCTAACATTCCATATAGTGCAGCTTTCTGTGCATTGTTTTGTATATCTAAACTTGTTGTTCTTTCTAGTGCAGCTACAGCTAAATTATGATTTCTATTGTTTTCATTTTCTGATGAAGTATTAACCCAAGATGCTTCGTCTCTCCATTGTTGCCATAGTGCAGATAATGCATAGTTACTTAAGTTTAATAAATTTTCTGCATTAGTTTGATTTGCAGCATTAACAGCAGAAGTATTAGCAGTATTAATTTGTCTTCTCCAAGTAACATTAGATTGATCTATAACTCTTTGATTCTCTGTATTAAATCTTTGTCTTTGATCTTCTAGTGTTGCATTAAATTGTGATATAGCTGCGTTTCTTTGTGCGTTAGCATCTGCTATTGCCGTAGCATTTTTAGCATTTAACGCTGAAACTTTATTTAACTCAGAACTATTAAACTGATTCATAGCATCAAGTCTTTTTGCATTTTGTTCTTGAATTGTGCTATTTAAACTATTATAAAATTGATTAACTTGATTTTGACTTGTTGCATTAAATTGTAACGCTGCATTTCTAGCTGCATTATCAGTTAATAATACTTGTTGTCTTGATTGTAAATTTTGTAAATTAGCTTGCTGATTGTTAGACAAGTTAGCCATATCCATTTGTAGATATGCTTGTGCATTTGTTACAGCAGCTTGTTGGTTATTAGCTAAGTTTTGAAATATAACTTGTTTGTATGTATTTGCATCAGCTTGTGCTATAGGTATTGATGATTGTAATATACCTTCTGCTAATGCTTCAGCTAACATTGTAGAAGACCCTAATCCTCTAGCTTGCATAGTTGCTTTTGCAGCTTCAGCAGCTCCTCTAGCAAATGCAGGTAATGGTGTACCTTGTTGTAGTGATTGCTGTATATCAGTAGAAATATTTTCTAGTTGACCTTGTACTGTTGCTCTAGGATCTAATGTTGCTAAAGATTGTGTAGCTGCAGTCATAGGAGCTGTAACAGTTCCTTGTGCTGCTTGCATTTGAGATGCAGTTCCAATTGTTGCAGGAGTTACTTGCCCAGCTGTTGCAGGTGTTACCGTAGATACAGCTGTTGGTGTAGTTCCAGTTACCCCAGCTGCAGTTGGTGCAGTAGCAGCTGTACTTTGTGCAGCAACTGTTCCTGTTACACCTGGTGTAGTTAATAATTCGTTAGTTTGTACATTTTGTACTTGAGGTGTAATACTTGTTCCTTGTGGTAAACTAGGTGTAGTTAATAAACTATCAATTAAACTTACAGCTTTTTTACTGCCAGTTTGTTGTGTTTGTGAAGGTGTCAATGCACCTGGTTGTAATGCTGTCGCCATTATATTCTTCCTTGTCCTCTATTTTTTGATCTTTTAGGTACTGTTTTATTATATTTTTTTGAGTGTCTGCCTGGTCGTTTTTTCTTTGTTTGTTTTACAAAATTATTAACGCCAAAGAGGGATTTGCGTTTTGCCATTTTATACTATTATATTTTTACCCACTTTTGTGTGAATTCATCCCACTTATAAAAATCTCCTAAAGGTGTAACACCATCTCTTTGTAATTTTCCATCTTCAAAAGTTTCAGGTGGTTCTCCAACTGGTGATTCCCAAATATATTCAGGTTTTTTTAAGACCCAAGATGGAAAAGGTTTAGGTGGTATAAAAGCATCTTCAGTAAGATTATATTTATAACCTTTACCAGCAAAATTTGCTCTTGTTCCATCATTAAAAGTTTGCACCCATCTTTGATTATTATCTTTATATAAATCTTTTAAAAAATTAATACCATCTTCTTCTGTTTTAGCAATTTCGTCATTAACAACAATTACCTCTAGTACAATATTATTTTCATCTATTTTTGCAAAACTTGCCATTATCCTGTTACACTCCCACTTGAATTAAAAATTAAAAGTTTATCTGATCCACTTGTTGATACAGTTGGAGATCCTGTTGTTGTGCCTGAGTAATTTGCTGTTGGTATTCTCATTATAACTACTCCTGATGCACCAGCTGTTGGATCTACGTTATTATTAGTACTACCATCACCTCCACCTCCTGTGTTAGCAGTTTTACTTGATGTGGAAGCCATTGATCCTCCTCCACCTACTGCTCTTGTAACTGATGATCCTGTAATTGAAGATGCTAAACCAATACCACCTGCCATATTTGTTCCGCTATAGTTAGCTGCTGCACCTCCAGCTCCACCACCACCAGCAGCACCATTATCGTTTGATGGAACACTTCCACCATCAAATCCTTGACCAGCAGTTCCGCTTCCGCCAGTAGCAGATGTGTAATTAACTCCATCTGCAGCACCTCCGCCACAACCACCATCTCCAGCAGAATTTCCTGCAGAGGTATTTCCACCCATACCAAAACCACCACCAAGAGAAATAACACTAACTCCTGTTCCTACAATAGAACTATTTGTTCCATTTGAACCATTAACACCATTAGTAGCAATAGCTCCTCCATCACCTACTGTAACAGTATAAACTGCTCCAGGAGTTAAACTAATTGTAGATTCGGTTGATGCATTTCTTCCTGATGTTTCTGAAGCATAAGAATTTCTATATCCCCCAGCTCCTCCACCTCCAGCATAATATCCACCTGTAAAACCAAAACCACCACCACCACCACCAGCAACTACTAAAAATGATACTCCAGAATATGCTTGAGGAGTTTCAAAAGCTACATCATCATCGCTAGTTGGAATCCAACCTTTAGTTGCTCCTGAATAAACAATATGTATAGCTTGACCATTTGTATCATATACTGGATTTGGTGATGTATTACCTTGATATTTTAAACTGTTTTGATTTATTGTTAATGCGTTAGTTGCAAAATTTCTTGCATAATCTACAAACCATAATTCATCGCCTACACTTGCTGAACCTGGTAAAGTTACTGTACAAGCATTTGAACTTGTATCAATAAAATATCCATAGTTAGCTGTTGCACTTAATGTTGAACCTGTAACAATAGTAGATTGCCATTCTATTCCTGTAGCAATAGTAGTAGAATCTCCTAATGATACAGCTGATCCATTTATTGTAATTTGTGAATTAGCTAATTTAGCATTAGCAATAGATCCAGCTAGTTGTGCATTTGTAATTCCTGTTCCTAATCCACTAACACTTGCAGGTAATGTAACTGTTTTTGAACTAATATCAAATGCTGATGCTACACTAGATCCTGTAACAGTTCCAGCACCTGGTGTATTTACAACACCTTCACCTACATGTAATATAAAATTACAAGTATCTGAATCTGATAATGCACCAGTAAATGTTACAGTGGATCCTGATACAGTAAAGTTTCCATATTGTACTACACCATTAATTGATATTAATAAATTATTTGCACTTATCGGAGTAAATGCAGATGAGCTTTGTGTTAAATTATATGGACCAGCACCTGTTGAGGTACTAGGTGTTATAGCATCTAGTTTGTCTATTGTTTGTAATTGTGATATTCCACGTCCTATATATGGCATTTATTCTCCTTTAAAATTGTAATGAAACACCTTTGATGTTCGCAACCTTGCTTCCATCACTTTGATTTGCAAAAGATATTTTGTAAGTACAAGAAGTTCCTGTACCTCCTGTTAAAGATAAATCGTTCACTTTAGCCATCTTAATACCAGTAGCAAAATCAGGAAGTGTAGTAAGAGTAGCAGTAGTAAAATTGCTTCCACCATCGCTGCTTAATTGCATAACTATATCTGTGTTTAAAGTGTTTGTTCCTGTTTCTGTATAAGTTATAACTGCTCCCATTTTAGAAACAGTTGATGGTGCTGTTATATTAGCACCTATAAAATTTCCTGATGCTGAAAAAGAAACAGGTTTTTTTGTTATGTTGAAATTAAATCCAGCATTGACATTTGCTGTTCCTGAGTATTGGTTCATAAAATACAATTTTAAATATCTCATTTTAGTAGTAGGAAAATTAGTTAAAGTATTAACAATCGTATAGTATTGAGAAGCGTGTTGATTTAAAATAAAACTTCCGTCAGATGAGCCACTTACAAAATCACTCTCAGTTCCTGTTAATGCTGAACCATTGCTTTTTGTTTGTGTAGTTGTAGTAACACTTGACATATCAATAGCTTGGTAGCTTCCATCAGTTTCACTGCCCTCTAATTTAAATTTTCTCATATCGCCATAACCATTTTGTTTTCCAAAATACCAAACACCACCAAATTGATAAACTGCACCAAAATCAAATATCATATAATGGGTATCTCTATCAGTTGTATCTTGAGGAACAGTATTTAAAGAACCCCAATGTGCGCCAACACCTGACATATTTTGTCTTTGATAATCAGCATCAACATTTAAATGATTTCCACCAATGTCTGCAAAACTTGTGTTAGTTGCAACATTTCCAATATTTCCACTAGACTTATATCTTACATCTGTTCCTGAACCATCAATGTCATCAAAATCTATTACTGATGCCGAACCAAAAATTTCTGTGCTTACATGTTCATTATTACTATCTCTTGAACAAGTAGTAAATGAAGCAATACCATTTGCGTCATTGAACACATCAAAGCTAGTTGAGTTTGTTGTTGATACATTTAAATTTTCTTGTGTGTGTACTCTTAATCCTAAAGTAGATAAATCATTAACTATTTTATCATCATTAAAAGATGTTGCGTGTTGAGAAACATTAGAAGATGCAATTCGGCCATCTGCAAAAGTTCCACTAGTAATCTTCGAAGTTGCTAAATTAGGTATCTGTGAATCTAATAAAGATCCCGATATTGCTGCATTTGTTATTTTAATTATTGACATATATTACCTCGCTGTACATGGTATGTTGTTACTTCCTACTAAGGGTGCTTCTGCAAATGCCATATAGATGTATGAACTACCACTGCCATTGAAACCACCATTAGTGCTTCTTAATTTAAAACCATTAGAAAGAATGTCTATTGCATCTTCAGTTGTAAGTTCTGCACTATTTAAATTAGCATATAGTTTATCATTACCTGATATATTGTAACCAATTCTTTTGCTGTCCCATATATTCCAATCTTCAGTACCTGAGTCATATCTTTTAATCATAATCCAACCAGGCTTAAATCCTGTATAAATAAATGCACCATCAGCATTTCCGTTTCCTGTATATGAACCAAATTTACTAAACCCAGTTTTTTCTGCAAAAGCGTAACCAATAAAAGTATCTGTATTTCCATTCACTTCTGTTCCATTTCCTAAATATATTACAGAAGAAGTTGGTGTAGTGTTGTTCCACCATTTAGCATTAATAATAGTTGATGTGGTACTATTTAAAGTCATACTGATAGTGTTACCTAAACTGTGATGATACATAGCCCAATTATCACCAGCACTATTAGTTTTTTTACATAGAAAAACTTTTGGTACAGCTCCTAGACCGTGACCAATAGTTGCGCCACTTGTTGAATTTCCAGTGTACTTAATTATTGAAAAACCTGATGTCGTATTAACTGATGTGTATGTTGTGTTTATAGAACCATCCGTGTTTGATGAACCTTGAGAATTTCCAGCTCTCCAATTCCAAGCTACATAATTATCTCCACTATCATTAACTAATTTCGAATTAGTAGAACCAGCAGTAGCAGTAAATCCATCTGAAGTTGCTACTGGATAACCAAAAGTT
>MDTB01085116.1_pt1 | contig 12131 bp, 10 predicted proteins | sample 811161 | NCBI WGS metagenome assembly MDTB01 (sample SAMN05326650, study PRJNA326480) | marine metagenome | isolation source: seawater | place: Mediterranean Sea | collected 2009 | reverse complement strand
TCTGATGAAAGCAATCGTCTTCGATGAACATGGGTCAATAGATGTTCTGAAGTACCGAGATATAGAAGAGCCAGACCTTGTGCCAGGTCAGGTCAGAGTGGCAGTTCGTTCCTGTTCGTTGAACTACCACGACGTTTTTACTCGCCAAGGAATGCCGGGAATAAAGGTTCCACTTCCTGGCATTCCGGGCTGTGACTGCGCCGGATTGGTCTCCGAAGTCGCAGACGATGTCATTGGCTGGTCCGTTGGAGATCGGGTACTCGTTGACCCAGTTAGGTACGAAAATGGGAAGTTGTGGATGATCGGCGACACCTTGTGGGGGGCCTACGCTGAATATGTTGCCGTATCGGCAGAACAACTCATTCCACTTCCAGAAGATGTCTCTTTCGCTGACGCATCATGTCTACCTGTCGCTTATGGAACAGCCCATCGGATGATGCTCACTCGAGGCAGCGTCAACGCCGGAGATTCAGTGCTCATTTTGGGTGCAAGTGGAGGCGTTGGGACAAGCGCCTTACTTTTAGCGAAGATGCGTGGGGCTTCTGTAATTGCTGCTGCCGGAAGTGACGAGAAATGTGAGCAACTCATGTCCCTAGGGGCTGACGAAACCATTAACTACACCACAACCGATTTCGTGAAGTACTGCCGAGAGAAGACTGGAAGCCTGTTCAGTGGTGGCGGGTATGACGTTGTGGTTAATTTCACCGGGGGCGATACCTGGGCAAGGTCGCTGAAGTGCGTCAAATTGGGCGGACAAGTTTTGACTTGCGGCGCTACCGCCGGATTCGATCCACCGACCGATCTGCGGTTTATTTGGACTGCAGAAATGGATATTCGCGGATCAAACGGGTGGCAACGCAGCGACCTAGATCAGCTGTTGGAGTTAACGAGAACTGGTGAATTTTCTCCTGTAATTGACTCCGAAGTGGCTCTACATGACGGAGTCGCCGCCCACCAAGCATTAGAAGAACGAAAGTTCTTCGGGAAAATCGTAATTAATGCTGACGCCCCAATCTAAGTGGGGATAGTTCACGAAATGAGTCGCGGAAGTCTTTCCGTTTGTTTTGAATAGGGAAATTCGTCCTCAAACCCTGCCAAAAATTTAAACATCTCAGGGTTTGAACAATCTTCAGCTAGATCCTGCGGAAATAGATTTTTTATATCGTCCTGCGGCAAAATCATGTAGTGACGGAAGTAGTTCGCTATCGAAAGGCGCATCCCCTTCGTGTAACGGGGGAAACCGCCATGCCAGGTCGCGCCGTGGAAAACAATCAGTGACCCTGCGGGAGCTTCTACCGGTACCGCTAACTCGACAGCTTCAGGGAAACGAGGCGGCTCCATCCGGCGGTGCGAACCAGGAACGTAGGCCAATGCCCCTCCATCATGTGTGTAATCGGTAAGACACCAATTTGTGTTCGCAGTAAGCGCATTCCGTCCCCAAGGACGCGGAACTGCCAACTGATCACAGTGCAATCCCAGGTTGCTTCCGTAACCAAACTCTCCTTGCCACTTAACAAACGCATTATGACTGCTAAATCGGGTGGCGTTGCGGCCAATGAGGTGGCGGATTAGGGCTAGGCCTACGGGGTTGATAGCTAAATCACGGAAAAGGCGGTCACGGGCGCATAGCTGTTGAACCAAAAATTGAGTTGGCTCTCCAAAATCTCCTGCTGCACGCGCAAGCACGTTGTCCTCTGCCTTCATCGTCAGTTCAGCCTTTGGGCCCGTATCGAGATCAAAGCCGCATCCCACTAGCGCTTCGGCTTCAGTCAGCAGTCGATCACGTAAGGAGGTAATCGTCTGAAAGTCGACACCGGTTTTTTCAGGCGGGACAACACATAAGCCGTCTACTTCTAACTGCAATACAAAAGCCTCAAGTTCGAGTTCTCGTATTTCAGAACTCAACCGCGTTTCAAGCGCCCCAGTCTCCATTACTAGAAACTAGCTCGTTCGGATTATGTCTCGTTCCAAACAATGTCAGTTAATTAAAACCGAGAGAACGCTTCCTTTGTCGATGATCTGCCCCCGTCGGACATGTAATTCTGAAACTTGCACGGTCTCTGGTCGAAAAATCACAGTCCCGTGACTAACTATTCCCGTAGAGGTCAATCCAAGTGACAGTTGCCAGGACCTGATTGAAGAAACCGTCAACGGCGTAACGTGATAATCAACAGTTAAATCATTTGAATCGCCGGTCACCATTTCATCAACAGCGTGACCAAGGTCCACCAAATTTCGCTCAAGTTGAGCCACGTCGGGACCATCAGAAATCTTGTAAGCAATATCGCGATGCATTGGTAACGAGCCCTTCATTAATATGACGGGCTTGTTGTCAACAGCATATAAAGCGGTACCAAATTCGATAAGGTCACCCGGTTTCGGAAGCCAAGTCACAGTGCCCGCAGCTGCATTAGGGAGCCGTTGTGAAGGGCCTTCTATAACCTTGTCTTGAGCAGCGTCTGCAGCGTTCGCATCGCCTTTAGGGGCTTCAATAATCCGAGTGGACACTGGCTCGGCTATCTCGGGATTCGCAGCCGTCTTAGTGGTGCCTGACAACCCGATGACAATAGTGACAAGACACGCCACACTTAAAAGCGCTATCAGGACTACGGTGAGAGTTTTTTTCATCGGCGATCACACCCATCGAGACGGTCCGAGGGGTACAAGACTACGGGGCAAAAATTGATTGGCACGCACCCACTGTTTCATGCCTCGCAAAGGAATGTCGGCTTGCATTGATTTTGGGGCCTAACGTCGGGATGTGCACTTAAGCGAACTTCAAGATCTGATGGAAGAGACCTATGGCCTACGTGACAATGAGCGGGGCCTCGCTGCGACTGTCGCTTGGCTTGCCGAAGAACTAGGTGAACTCGCTCAAGCTGTTCGTAAGGGAAGCCGAGAAGAACAGCTTCATGAGTTAGGCGACGTTTTAGCTTGGCTCGCTTCCCTCGCCGTTCAGCTTGACTTATCACTTGAAGAGGCGGTATCTCGTTACGTCGACGGCTGTCCTCGGTGCGATTCGGTCCCTTGTGATTGCCCAAACCTGTCAATCAGAACTTAAGAAAATCTCTGTTCTAGAGCCGTTTCAGCAATCTGGACTGCGTTGAGAGCAGCACCCTTTCGGAGGTTGTCTCCAACAATAAACAAGGCCAATCCGTGTTCCACGGTTGGATCACGTCGTATACGTCCGACATAGGAGGGATCTTGACCGGCGGCAACAAGAGGTGTCGGAACGTCTGTAAGAACTACTCCAGGGGCTGCGGCCAACAGTTCAGTTGCCCGTTCGGGGCTTATTCCCGAACCGAACCGCAAATTCAAAGCTAAAGAGTGACCAGTAAAAACTGGAACTCGCACACAGGTCCCCGAAACCTGCAAACCCGGTATGCCCAGGATCTTGCGGCTTTCGTTGCGCAGTTTCTGTTCTTCGTCAGTTTCACCACTGCCATCGGAAACAAAGTTTCCAGCGTGCGCCAGAACGTTGTGCGCGATCGGTTGGGGGAATGTGTTGAAATCAGTTTGCGGCCCTGCGTCACCGTCATAGGTCAATCGTTCAGCGTCTCCAACTGTTGCACGAAGTTGTTCACCTAGTTCAGCGACGCCTGCCAAGCCAGCGCCCGAAACTGCTTGATACGTGGCGGCAATCATCCCCTCTAAGCCAGCTTCTAAATGCAAAGGAGCGAGAACGGGCATCGCCGCCATAGTCGTGCAGTTGGGGTTAGCAATAATGCCTTTGGGGGTATTACTGACTTCGTTTGCATTCACCTCTGGGACCACTAGAGGAACACTCGGATCCATTCGCCACGCAGAAGAATTATCGATTACCAGAGCGCCCTGCGCAGAAACCTGTTCAGCGAGCGCGAGGGAAGTTGCTCCGCCAGCTGAAAAAAGTGCTATGTCTAGATCGCTGTAGTCTGCGGAGCTCGCATCTTCAACGAGAATGTCAGATCCATTCCAACTGATTGTCGTTCCAGCTGACCGGGATGACGCAAAAAATCTTATTTCGTCTAACGGAAAGTGTCTCTCGGCGAGGATGTCGCGCATCACTCCACCTACTTGTCCGGTTGCTCCTACGATTCCTACTCGCATAACTTCCGAGGTTACCGATGACGGCGTCGCAGTTCGGCGCGATTTATTGATTGTCTTTTAATCTAAGCCATATGCAGTGTGAAGAGCAGCTGTTGCTTTGTCCACGTCACGTTCGGCTATTACGCAACTGATACGAATTGGAGAAGTAGCGATCATCTCTATATTCACTTCGTTTTGCGCCAAAGTTTCAAACATTGTGGCAGCAACCCCAGGGTTAGAGGCCATACCTGCGCCCACGACAGATACACGACAAAGGTCAGGGTCAGCCATTACCGCTGAAAATCCTAATTCGGTGGCAAGGGCCTCGCATGTTGTGGTTGCAGTATCCAAGTCTTCAAGCGGAACCGTGAACGAGATATCTGTATGTCCACTGTCACTTACATTTTGAACAATCATGTCTACGTTGACCGACGCATCAGCCAAAGTCCTAAATACTTTGGCTGCTAACCCTGGTTCATCCTTAACTCCACTTAAGGTGACCTTCGCTTGGCTTGTGTCAGGCACAATTCCTTTAATGATTGCTCTTTCCATGTCAGGGTCCTCCTCTAGCACCCAGGTGCCAGGTTCCCACGTAAAGGCCGATCGAACGTGAAGCGGCACCCCAAAAGCTCGGGCCACTTCTACCGAACGCATAACTGGTTTGGGACAGCCGACAGCCGTCATCTCTAGTAACTCGTCGAAGGAAATAGATTCCATTCGTTTTGCAGTTGGACAAACTCTTGGGTCTGTCGTGAAAACGCCCGACACATCGGTATACAACTCGCACGCATCGGCCCCAAGACCGTGGGCTAGCGCTACTGCCGTCGTGTCTGAACCACCCCTACCCAGGAATGTCACGTTGTCATCAGCAGACATTCCCTGAGCGCCCGCTACTACCGCCACACGACCTTTGTCTACAGAGTCTCGAACTCTGCGTGGATCAACTGAAACGATCTTTGCATTGCGATGGTTGTCGTCAGTTTCAAACCCGGCCTGACTTCCCGTGAAAGAGTCAGCTGGCACTCCGGCAGCGTGAAGTGCCATACACATCAAAGCGATGGATTTACGCTCGCCTGCAGTAATGAGCATGTCCATTTCACGCCCGGGGGGATCGTTATTAACTTCACCAGCCAATCGGAGAAGCTCGTCTGTTTCTTTGCCCATAGCGCTGACAACCAAAACGACGTCATCGCCTCGACTACGAGTGCGTTTAACGTGGTCAGCTACCTCGCGCATGCGGTCAGCATCTGCGACAGAAGTGCCACCGAATTTTTGTACGACGAGTGCCACGGAATTTGAGGGTACCTGTCAGCGACTCTCAGCCCTTGATGATTTACGGGTTGTTCACTTGGGCTTATGGCTTCAGCATTGCTACCTTCTTTGCTAAACCTCACCGGTAAGGGACTATTACTCCACAGTTATGAGCAACGACAAACGCGAACGTCAACGAGCCCACCGCCAAGCCCAGGCTGACGCGACTCAACAAGCAACCAAGAATTCACGACGCACGAAAATTGTGATTCGTTGGGTCGCAATCGCTGCAGCCGTACTTTTAGTTGCGTTTTTATGGAGCTTGACCGGCGGTGAAGACGCGACACCAGAAACTGCTGTCGAATCCATAGGCGCAGAAGCACTCGGGATCGAAGGATGTCCTGCAATTGATGGCTCGTCCACAAAACGAACACAATTTGAGACACCGCCAAAACTTTGTATAGATCCTGGTCAGTTATATTCCGCAAAATTCACTACCAACGTCGGCAATTTCACCGTCGTCCTTGATCCAACGTTGGACTCTCGTAGCGTCAATAACTTCATCTTCTTGGCACGTCACCATGCTTACGATGAAACGATATTCCATCGGGTAATTAATGAATTTGTCATTCAGGGTGGCGATGTTCAAGGCTTAAACGGGCGAGGTGGACCGGGGTACAAATTCACAGGTGCTTATGGACCTGAAGAGGGGTATCTCGTTGGTTCTCTCGCTATGGCGAACCAGGGAACACCGAACACAAACGGCTCGCAATTCTTCATAATCACTGGGCCTTTGGGGGCTGCGTTAGATCCCAACTATTCGGTAATGGGTCAAATAGTTGTCGGCCTTGATGTGGTTTTGGAGATACAGGAGGTTGAAACCGATGGTCTCGATTTGCCCGTAAAACCAATTTCAGTCGCTTCAGTAACGGTCTCAGAAGCCACTTCTTCTGAAGTTGACATATATAAAGATTTGACTGATTAGCCATTCTGCTTTGAGTGAAGCATCGAGTAATGCGTATGCTCACCAGTATGCGTGGGGATACATTGACAGGACCAGTTGAGCCGGAAGCAAGCAGTTGGACCTTTCCACCTGCACACACAGCTGACGAAAATGGTCTCGTCGGCGCCGGAGCAGACTTGGAGCCCGGCACCTTGTTGTCGGCGTATAGCTCCGGTCTTTTTCCCATGCCGTTAGGAGACACCATCGGTTGGTGGTCCCCCGATCCGCGCGGAGTACTTCCCCTTTCCTATTTACGGGTAGGTAGATCCTTGCGTCGATCATGCAGAGATTTTGATATTCGTGTGGACCATGCGTTTGACCAAGTCATCGACGCTTGTGCAAGTCCAGTGCGGCCTCACGGATGGATAGACGCCAATATCAGGAACGCCTATCTAGAACTCCATCGGCTCGGCTGGGCTCACAGTGTCGAGACTTGGCAGAATGGAGAACTTGTAGGAGGCCTGTATGGCGTCGCTATCGGTTCTTTCTTCGCAGGCGAATCTATGTTCCACTCGGTCCCTAACGCTTCAAAAGTAGCTCTCGTAGCGTTAGTTGACGCTATGAAGGTTACCGGTGGTGCATTAATCGATGTTCAATGGAATACACCTCATCTTGAAAGCATGGGAGCCGTCGAAATCAGTCGTGAGGATTATCTCGAGTTACTGACCGAAGCTGTAAACCGGCCACTAGCCGAAGTCTGGTCTCGACCCATGAATTTCGGTTTGCTTGACGATTGAGAGCTAGTAAAAGTCTTTAGGCTCAAGTGCAAAGCAAGGATCCCGTGTGAACGACGCACCCAAATCTCAAAGGGACCGCCCTTGGGTTATGCGCACCTATTCGGGCCACAGCACTGCAAAGGCTTCAAATGAGTTATACCGAAACAACTTAGAAAAAGGGCAAACAGGTCTATCGATCGCATTCGATCTGCCAACCCAAACTGGATACGACCCTGACCATCCCCTCGCTGTCGGCGAAGTCGGCAAAGTTGGGGTCCCGGTTTACCACTTGGGTCAGATGAGCATCCTGCTTGATGAAATCCCGGTAGAGCAGATGAACACGTCCATGACGATAAATGCGACGGCCGCCTGGTTGCTTGGTCTCTACATTGCGAACGCTGAAGACTGCGGAATCGCACCCGGCACGCTCAGGGGAACTACACAAAACGACATTGTTAAGGAATACCTCAGTCGCGGTACTTATATTTTCCCACCCGAAGCAAGCAAGCGGCTCATTGTCGACATGATTGCTTACTGCTCTCAACACGTACCGCTGTGGAACCCAATCAATATTTGCAGCTACCACCTTCAAGAAGCGGGAGCCACTCCAGTACAAGAAATCGCCTACTCGCTCGCAAATGCAATCGACATACTCGATGCTGTGCGAGATTCTGGCCAGGTCCCCGAGGATGAGTTTCCTCGAGTAGTGGCCAGCATTTCTTTCTTCGTTAACTCTGGCATCAGATTCGTCGAAGAAGTCTGCAAAATGCGAGCTTTCACACAAATGTGGGACGAAATCTGTGAACATCGCTACGGGGTTAGCGACCCGAAACTTCGACGCTTTAGATACGGAGTACAAGTTAACTCTCTTGGATTGACCGAAGCTCAGCCGGAAAACAATGTCCAGAGAATCGTCCTCGAAGCTCTAGGGGTAACCCTTTCAAAGCGTGCACGTGCTCGTTCACTCCAACTACCTGCTTGGAATGAAGCTCTCGGTTTACCGCGACCTTGGGATCAGCAATGGTCGCTGCGCATGCAACAAGTATTGGCCCTAGAAACCGACCTCCTAGAATACGATGACATTTTTGATGGATCGCATGTAGTTGAAAACCGGACCGCTGAGCTGGTTCGTGAAGCACAACTGGAATTAGATGAAGTTATTGAGTTAGGCGGTGCGTTCGCAGCCATTGACGAATTAAAGCAACGCCTAGTCGCGAGCCATACCGATCGGATACGTCAGATCGAATCGACGGAGCTGACCATCGTAGGAGTCAACGCATTCGAGGAAACCACCGAATCTCCTCTAGGGGGTGAAGGAAGCTTTCTAAAAGTCGACCCTCAGGTTGAAGCTGAAATGATTGAAGATGTCACACAGTGGCGCTCATCGCGATCTGAAGAAGCCGTAACCGCCGCTCTACAGCGGTTAAGTGATGCTGCTTCAGGTGACGAGAACATCATGCCTTATACAATCGCTGCAGCCAGAGCCGGAGTGACAACAGGCGAATGGACACAGGTACTGCGAGAGGTCTTCGGCGAATATCGGGGGCCAACGGGGGTACAAATCAGCTCGGGTAATTCTGTGGGGCTCAAAGAAGTCGCCGAACGCTGCAAGAAACTCAGCGGTGGCCCTCCACGCCTACTCGTAGCGAAGCCAGGCCTTGACGGTCACTCCAATGGCGCCGAACAAATAGCGGTTGCCGCTCGCAACGCCGGGATGGAAGTCGTTTACGAAGGAATCAGAACAACCCCGGAACATGTTGCTGCCACTGCACGCGACGAAGACGTCGACGTCATTGGGTTGTCGATCTTGTCCGGTGGTCACCTCTACCTGGTGCCATCGGTATTAGCCGCCCTAAAAGGTCAAGGCGTGACGTCGCCAGTAATTGTTGGCGGCATCATTCCCGAAGACGACAAGGACACTTTGCTCAATGCTGGGGTGTCTCGCGTGTACACGCCGAAAGATTACGAAATAACTCGCATTATGAATGATCTCGTCGATTTGGTTGAATCTCGACGGACAATCTGATTATCAATAGTTAGACAATTATTCCCGAAACCACACAGCGTCGGGACCAGGCAAGTCCCCATTATCGGCACCCAAGCTCCGTCCAGCCCAACGAACACTGCCCGGTGTTTTCGATAGCTGAGCTATCAAGGACTGCATCACAATTCCATCAACTTCAACCAGGGCGCCTCTCTCGGCCACATGCCTATCAGAGGAGAGTTCACCGACATTCAACACCGGTGCTGCAGCAGCTTCAGCTAATTCAAAACTCTCTAATGCCTCTGACAGTGTCCGTTTTTTAACCCAATCAGCCATCAGCTTGTCGACTTCTTCTCGATTAGCGATTCGACCGTCAAAAGTTTGGAACCTTTCATCTTCGGCAACACCAATGAGTTTCATCACTCTTTGGGCAATGACATCGCTCGATGTACTGACCGCGATCCATCCCCCATCAGAGGCTTGGTAGGTGCCTCGGGGAACGCTGTACGCGATGCCTGAACCGAGTCGTGGCTGCAAATAGCCTTCGGTGTGCCAGGCAGAAATGAGCGGACCCATAATCTGCATCATGGTTTCAAGCAGATTCACATCGACGGTCTGTCCTCCACCAGAGTGAACTGCGACCATCGTCGCAAAGGCAGCTGCCAAACCAGTCACTTCATCTGTTAACGCAATTGGTGGCAGTAGCGGGGCACCACCAGCCTCCCCGCTCATAGCAGAAAAGCCGCTCATAGCTTCCGCTAACGTCGCAAAGCCAGGGCGATTCCGATAAGGACCGCTTTGACCAAAACCAGTTACCCGGGTGATCGTCAACTTTGGATTTGTTTCGATTAGTTCGTCGGGAATCAAGCCCAATGCTTCTAGCTTTCCCGGCCGAAGATTTTCAACTAAGACGTCAGCCACACTGAGCATCCGTTTTAAGGTCGCCAAATCCTCGTGATTTTTCAGATCCAAAGTGATGGCCCTTTTACCTCGATTAGCTAATTTCCACCACAGCGTTTCTCCGTCTGCTGCACGCCATCCGATGTTCCGAGACGAATCTCCGGACGGCTGTTCAACCTTCACTACGTCAGCCCCAAAATCTGCCAAATACCTGGCACAATGCGGACCCGCGAAAATTGTTGATATATCGAGCACCTTCAGGTCAGCAAGTGGTGGGGCAGAATCGTTCACCTCAAGATCCTGCCATAATCACAGCCATGACACTCATCCTCAGATCACCAATGCAATGTGTTGAAAGCACCAATGAGATGTCTAGTAGGACCTCGTGGGCCAACGCGAGGTTGTGCCCCACCAGCGCCCACTGAATCTCCAGTTTGACCGAGGGCTTTCAATATTTTGTTGCATCGGTTCTGGCCAAAGCACTTCGATCCCGGCAGCGATCGCAGCTGCTTCCTCGTCAGTTGGTGCAGGATGGATGGTTCCTACAATCGGCGAAATCACAACGGAACGTTCCCATGTTTACGTTTAGGGAGTTCTTCCCGTTTGCTTTCGATCATTCGAAAGGCCGCCACTACCTTCTTACGTGTTTCGCCGGGATCAATGACTGCGTCAACGATTCCTCGCTCGGCTGCTACGTAAGGGTTCGCGTATTTTTCGGTGTAATCGTCAACTAGTTCTGCTTTTCGGGCCTCAGGATCTGCAGCTTGTTGTAGTTCGCGCCGGTTCAATATCTCTACTGCGCCTTGCGGACCCATTACAGCCAACTCAGCCGTTGGCCAGGCAAACGACACATCACATCCAACTGACTTCGAGTCCATTACCACGTATGCGCCTCCATAGGCTTTACGAGTTATGACCTGAACTCTCGGAACTGTTGCTTCACAGTAGGCATAGAGAAGTTTCGCACCATGTCGAATAATCCCCCCGTGTTCTTGATCTACACCTGGCAGAAAACCGGGAACATCGACAAAAGTAAGTAGAGGCAAATTAAAGGCATCACAGAAACGAACAAATCGAGCCGCTTTTTCTGATGACTCAATGTCAAGGACGCCAGCCATCATCATGGGCTGATTCCCGACAATGCCAATAGACCGGCCATCTAGTCGCGCAAAGCCGCAAACGATCGACCCTGCCCAACCTGCGTGATATTCAAGAAATTCTCCGTCATCTACAACCTCAGAAATCACGGCTTTGATGTCGTAGGGAACATTTGGACTGTCCGGCAGTATTTCTCGGAGCGCAGGGCAATCGCGTTCTGGGTCATCACCCTCGCTAAGAACTGGTGGATTATCTAGGTTGTTCGACGGCAGGAAGGAAAGAAGGTATTTCACATCGTCTAGGACACTCTTCTCATCCGAAGCTACGAAAGATGCAACGCCGGACTTTGTACTGTGCGAACCGGCTCCACCCAATTCTTCAAGGCTCACTTCTTCGCCCGTGACTGTCTTAACCACATCAGGGCCGGTAATGAACATGTGACTTGTGTCTCGGACCATGAAAATAAAGTCGGTCATCGCCGGCGAATACACTGCACCGCCGGCACAGGGGCCAAGAATCACGCTGATTTGAGGGATTACGCCTGACGCTTGAACGTTACGGCGAAAGATGCCGCCGTAACCAGCGAGAGAAACAACTCCCTCCTGGATACGAGCACCCGCGCCATCGTTCAAGCCGATCATTGGAGCGCCGACCGATTCAGCAAGGTCCATAATTTTGTGCATTTTTTCTGCAAAAACTTCGCCGAGTGCACCACCAAAAACCGTGAAATCTTGACTGGCTACGAATACTTTTCGCCCATCGACTGTGCCCCAGCCGGTAATTATTCCGTCGGTATAAGGGCGTTCATCTAGACCCACATCATGCGCTCGATGCCGCGCGAGCATGTCGAGCTCGTGGAACGATCCCTCATCAAGGAGGTAATCGATCCGCTCGCGTGCAAGCATCTTCCCTTTTTCATGCTGGCGAGCTACTGCCCGTTCTGGACCGGCATTAAGAGCCGCTTGACGGCGTTCTTCAAGATCTTTTAAACGTTCGGACATGCTGGGATTTGACACAACACCTGATCGTAGCGTCCAGCGACTGTCGGACCTATGTAACTCAGCTATCTGATACCAGTGGGGAGCTTATTTACAAATGGGATGAGGCCGAAACT
>MDTB01018543.1_pt1 | contig 12133 bp, 10 predicted proteins | sample 811161 | NCBI WGS metagenome assembly MDTB01 (sample SAMN05326650, study PRJNA326480) | marine metagenome | isolation source: seawater | place: Mediterranean Sea | collected 2009 | reverse complement strand
TAATATCGTTGCTTCAACTGACTTATACGGAGGTACAGTTAACTTATTCAAAAATACTTTAAGACAACAAGGTATTGAAGTTAGATTTGCAGATCCTGCTGATCCTAAAAACTTTGAAAAAGTAACTGATGAAAAAACAAGAGCTTACTACGGTGAGTCTTGTCCAAATCCTTATCTTCGTGTGTTTCCCATTAAAGAAGTTGCAGACATTGGTAGGAAAAAGGGTATCCCTTTGATTATTGATAACACGGCTTCACCTGTAATTTGTAAACCTTTAGCTCATGGAGCTGCTATCGTCATGCACTCTTTAACAAAATACATTGGTGGTCACGGAACATCAATTGGGGGAATAATTGTTGATGGTGGAAACTTTGACTGGATAAAAGACAGAAAAAGACAACCATTATTAAATGAACCTGATCAAAGTTATGGTGGAGCTATTTGGGCAGATGCTGTTCCTCAATTAACTGGTGCTAACATTCCTTTTGTGATTAGAGCAAGAGTTGTTTTGTTAAGAGATTTAGGCGCCCCACTAGCTCCTTTTAATGCTTTTCAAATCATTCAAGGTTTAGAAACAGTTGCTCTTAGAATGAAACAGCATTGTAGTAACGCAGAAAAAGTTGTCTCTTTCTTAGAAACACAAAAAAAAGTAAAAAATGTAATTTATCCAACAAATCACCAGGGAGAAATTAAAGAGAGAGCTAAAAGATATATGAAAGGTGGTTACGGATCTTTGGTTGGAATGGACGTTGGTACAAAAGAAGCAGGTGCCAAGTTTATAGACAATTTAAAAATGCTTTATCATGTTGCAAATATCGGAGATGCTAGAAGTTTAGCAATTCATCCGGCAACAACCACCCACAGTCAATTAGATGACAAAGCTTTAGCCGCAGCAGGAGTAACTCCTGGTTACGTTAGATTGTCAATCGGAATTGAGCATCCAGATGATATTATAGCTGACATCAAACAAGCTTTAGCAGCTTAATTTTTATTCAATAGCCTCATTTAACTTATGGGGCTATTGATCTAATCTTTTAATTTTAGAATTTGTTTCAATATTCTTTTTTATATCAACTAGACTAGATTTTATAGCTGAACAAATTTCAGAGTTTGATGCCTCTAAAAAACTTACGCATTTTTCTTTTTTATTTTCAGGATTATTTTTTTCAACATACGTTACCATATGTTCTAATGGTGATTTTCCTGTCTGTTTTTTTATTCCATAACTTGCAGCAGTTGAAAAAGATGATTGCAACACATTTCCTTTACCAGCTACGGTAGTTGCAGGACCGAGTAGCGCCATCGACTCTGCACATCCTGTCAAAAATAATAATATCACAATTCTAGTACAAATATTTTTCATAACTCCCTGGTGATTTATACCTTTTATTAATTAAAACAAAACAAATCACTCGCCCAAATTGAGTTTATCAACAAAACCGGTAATTGTAATTGGTTTATTCTAAGATTTGCCTTAAAGGCTTATTCTTTAAGCAGGCCAACAAGTTTTCCATCATTTGCAAATAGAATTTCGAATAGTTTTCTACAGTTACATATCCAATGTGTGGTAAAATTAGCGCATTAGGTAAAAATCTTAATTTATGATCTTGTGGCAAAGGTTCTTTGTCAAAAACATCTAATCCAGCTCCAGAGATTGTCTCGCTTTCTAATGCATCAATTAAATCTTTTTCATTGATAATTTTTCCTCTGGATGTGTTGATTAAAAAAGCACTTTTTTTCATCATTAAAAGTTCTTTTTTTGTAATTAAGTTCTCGTATTTTTTACCAAATACAACATGAATTGAAATTATATCAGAGGTTTTTATTATGTCCTCTTTTGTCATTGGTAACACACCTATTTTATTAGCATGTGATAAATTTAAATTTTCACTCCATGCAGATACTTCCATTCCAAAAGCTTGAGCAACTTGAGCTACTTGCGTTCCAATTTTGCCTAGACCTATTAAACCTATTCTTTTTCCTTTTAATTCATAACCTATTGAGTTTTGCCAGTATCCCTGAAACATATTATCTATTTCAGACTTTAAATTTCTAAGTAAACCGTGAATTAAAGCCCAAGTTATTTCAGCTGCAGGATTTGAATTAATTTCAGTGCCACAAACAATAATTTTTTTTGATTTAGCTGTCTTAAAGTCGATTGCTTTATTTCTCATTCCTGAGGTCATTAGATATTTTAATTTTGGTAAATTCTCTAATAAATTCTTAGTTATTGGTGTTCTTTCTCTCATTATAAAAAGAACATCAAAGTCTTCTAAAGCAACTATTGCTTCTGACTCATCGGTAAAATGCTGGTTAAACACCTTGAATTCAAAATCGTTTTTATACTCATTGATATTTACGATTTGAGTAAAAATATTTTGATAATCATCTAGAACTGCAACTTTAATCATTTAATTTTTTATTTGATAAATAGATACCTGATAAAATAAAAAAAGCACCTGCAAAATGAAATAATTGAAATTTTTCTTTAAATATTAAAATAGCAAGTATTGCACTAAATAAAGGCATTAGCTGAATAAACATTGACGATCTGTTGGGCCCTATAAGTTCTATAGCTTTTTGCCAACAATAATATGCTGCGATTGCGGGAAAGATAACCACATAGATTAATATTAAGATAAAAGCTTTATTAATTTGAAAATCTAATCCAATTGATTGTTCATATAGAAATTGTGGAACTAAAAATATTAACCCTACGGTAACCATTATTTGGATCAAAGAAAATTGCGATAATTTAAAATTATTTTTTTTAAGTAAAGTTGAATATAAAGACCAACTCAAAACACAAACTAGCATCCATATATCACCCTTATTAAAATTTAAGGAAACTATTTTTTGTATATCTGCATTTGAGATAATTGTACTGACCCCAATTATTGATAAGATTAATCCAGATATTTGATATATATTTGTTTTTTCAATTTTCATAATCGATGAAAAAATTATTATCATTGGGGGAATTGCAGCCAACATTAGAACTGCATTTATAACTTGTGTATAATTTAAGGCAAAATAAACAACCGAGTTAAAGGTACTAATTGTTAATATGCCCATAAAACTTATTACTAAAAAATTTTCTTTTATATAGTTTCTCTTTGACAGAATTTCTTTAATTGTGAAAGGTATCAATAAAAACCATACCGTAACCCATCTAAAAAAATTTAGAGTTAGTGGCGGAACTTCAAATAAAGTTGCAAATTTCCCGATAATAAAATTTCCTGACCAGAATAAAGCTGCTAATGTGAGGAAGGTATATGCTAAATAATTTTTTGGCAAAAAAATCCTAATTAAATCTTTTTGAGCTGTAAGGAGATAAATCTAAATTCGTTTTTTCCTCTGCAACTATTTTAGAAACAATTTTGCCTGTAATTGCTCCTAAAGTCCAGCCTAAATGGTGATGGCCAAAAGCATAAATTATATTATTATTTTTTAAAGATGGTCCGATTACAGGTAAAAAATCAGGTAGTGTGGGTCTAAATCCAAGCCATTCATCTTTATAGTCGTTCAATTGAGGCAATAATTCTTTTGCACATTTTACAATGTAATCAATTCTTTTTTTTGAAATGGGATTACTTAAGCCTCCTAATTCCACCGTTCCAACTGCTCTCATGCCTTGATTCATCGGTGTCATACCGAAACCTCTATCTAAAAATATTACTGGTCTTTTCAATAAATTATCTTGGCCTTCAAAATGCACGTGATATCCCCTTTCAGTGTCTAAAGGAATATTTTCTCCGAGTTGATCGGTTAATTTCTTTGAAAAAGCTCCTGATGCCAAAACTGTCTTTTCATACTTATAATTTTTTTCTTGAGTATAAATTTCTGTTTCTCTCTCGTTGATCTGCTTAATTTTTTTAACTTCAGCTTTTATAAATTTTCCTCCTCTACTGATAAATAACTCAAAAATCTTATTTAAAATTCCCTTTGGATCACGGGCATGATATGCATAATCATAAAGCACTCCACCATCAAAAACTGGATTTAAGTTAGGTTCCAAGTCTAAAATATCTTCCTTTTTCAAAATAGTTTGTTTTATTCCTAATTCACTTCTTATTTTAATTTCTAGGTTTCTACTCTTCAGATTCTTATTAGTCCAAATATAAATAATGCCTTTTCTGTCTACTAAGTTTTTAATATCAAACTCTTTGAATAATTCTTCATAAGCATCTAAAGACAGGTCTAAAATTTGGTGCATATGTTTTGTTGTATGTAGCATAGATTTTTTATTAGAATTTTTTAAATATTTTAAAATCCATGGAATCATCTTTGGAATATAATTCCATTTTAATGCGAGAGGACCGTAAGAACTAAATAACATTTTTGGAATATCTTTAATTATATCAGGTCTATTTAATTGAATTACCGCGTAAGGAGAAAAATGTCCTGCGTTTCCATATGACGACATTGAACCGGGTTCATTTTTATCAAATATTGTGACCGGGATTCCTTTTTTAATTAGCTGATATCCAATACAAATCCCTTGGATACCTGCTCCAACTATTCCTACTGAACTACAATTATTGGTGCTCATTTAAGAAACTTATAATTCAAACTTTAAAAAATTTATAGTGCGGTAGATTAGACTAAATTAACGCCTCAGACTCTTTATTTACAACAGTTTCCGGATTACCATTTTTTTTGGATTTTTTCTCTGTTGTCTTTGAAAACAAAAAATCACCAGCACTCTTAGACTTAGAAGAATTGGATTTTTTAATATAACCCTCTATATCTGCTCCGTTTTCTGTTTTAAGATTATTTGAAAATTCTATATCCCCTTTAACTACTCCTGTTGATCCTATAACAACATTCTCGGCAGATATTTTTCCATCTAGATGTCCATGAATCTCCACTACGTCGGCTTCAACTGAACCAGAGATTGAGCCAGTCTCTTTAACTACGATTTCTTTAGAAAAAACAGGTCCTTTTACAAGTCCAGAAATATCAATAGCTCCAGAGCTATTTACAGTACCGTCGATACTCACTGTTTCACTTATGAGCGATCTTTCTGAGTCTTTTAGTGTCTTTTTTTTATCTCCAAACATAATATTATATAATTAATTAGACCATCTAAACTATTTTAACACAAGCCTTAAAATATATTTATTTTGACCATTTTGGTCTTTTTTTTAATTGACTGGGGTATCTTTGTATACTTTGCAAGACATTGCTATACCTAAACCAAGCATTATAGCCATCATTGATGAACCTCCATAAGACATGATTGGAAGTGGAGAGCCTACAATTGGCAGCAATCCTAAGACCATGCTCATGTTGACCGTTACATAAACAAAAAAGGCAGTAGCAAAACTGTAACAATAAAGCTTACCAAAATTACTTCTGGTCATGTGTCCTATCCTAACAATTCTATAAATGATGAGACTATATATTAAGAGAATACTCAATGAACCAAAAAAACCAAACTCTTCTGAAAATAGGGTAAAAATGAAATCGGTATGTTTCTCAGGTAAGAAATCAAGATAACTTTGAGATCCATTTAAAAACCCCTTGCCAAATAGGCCTCCCGAACCTATGGCTATTTTAGATTGAATAATTTGATATCCTGCTCCAAGTGGATCTCTATCTGGGTTCAGAAAAGTTAAAATTCTAGACTTTTGATAAGGTTTAAGGAAAGAAATTGCAATCGGCATTAATGAAATAAACAAAATTATTGCATATGCAAAAAACTTTACTCTTACACCTGCTAACCATGCGACTGCAGCACCGCCAGCTGCAATTAAGATAGATGTACCCAAGTCTGGTTGAGTAATTACTAATAAAACGGGTGAGACAAGAGCAACGATGGGTAAAAATAAATATTTTAATCTGTTAACATCATGATACGGAACTCTATGATAATATCTTGCTAAAAATAAAATTAAACCTATCTTCATTAATTCTGATGGTTGTAAGTTCATAAAATAAAAATTTAACCATCTTTGTGAACCTGACGAGGTTAATCCGAAATATTTTACACCTAAAAGCAGAAAGAAAAATATTAAGTAAATCAAAAAAGCGCTTTGATGCCAAACTCTTATTTGAAATAAAGATAATACTAAAAACATCATAAAAAATACTGAAAATCTCAGTATGTGACTTTTTGTATGATAATTAAATTCACCTCCATCAGTAGAGTACATTGCAAACATACTTATAATTCCTAGAAGCAATACAGATATGATTAAAATATAGTCTAAAGAAAATATTTTATCCCTTAAGCTCAAAGATGATTGGATAGATCTATGTGTAAGCATTATATTTGCTCTCCTATAGTGTTGATAAAGCTTTCCCTTAAAGAGTGTCTCTCAAGAGTTTTTTTTATTACCTTTTTTGCAATGGGTGCAGCTGAGCCACTTCCTGTGCCTCCATGCTCAACTACAACACTAATTGCATACTTTGGATCATCTACTGGAGCAAAGGCTACAAATAGAGCATGGTCTCTATCTTTATATTCAATTTCTTCTTGTTTAACTTCAAGTTCTCGCTGGAGTGCTGTAAATCTTTTTATTTGAGAAGAGCCAGTCTTTCCAGCAAACATAAATTTTTTGTCTTTAAGTCTTGATCTAAAAGAGGTTCCTCCTGCTTCATTAGTTGCAGCATACATCGCGTCTTTAACAAAATTAATATTTTCTTGGTTTCTAAATAGAGGCTTTAAATCAAAATTAGATACTAATAAATCTAGAGGAAGTTGTTCATTTGGATTATCGTTTTTATATTTAATAAATTCTCTTAATCTATTTTTATTTTGATCAGATATTATTTTAGGATTAAGTTTAAATCCTCCATTAGCAATTTGGGCAGTCATTAAACAAAGCTGTAATGGGGTACTTTGAAAATATCCTTGACCAATACCTGAGTGTAAAGTTTCACCTAAATACCAGTTTTTACCTATAAATTTTCTTTTCCAATCTGTGCTAGGTACTACGCCAGCTCTCTCTTCAATAAAACCATCTAAAACTTTTTTTCCAAGACCAAATTTTTTTGCAGTTTCAGAAAGTCTATCTACACCCAATTGACGAGCAACCTCATAAAAATAAACGTCACATGATCTTTGAATAGCTGACCGCATTGTCATATATCCATGACCTTTTTTTTTCCAACAATGAAATTTTTCTCCGTAAAGTTCAGTTTTTCCTGTGCAGTTGACTACCTTTTTTGGATTCCAAACATCGTTTTCTAAAGCGCTTAGTGCAACAATTGTTTTAATTGTCGAACCAGGAGGATAAAGTCCAGAGATCGCCTTATTACTTAAGGGTTTTTTTTGATTTTCAAGCAGCTCTTTCCAATATTCTTTTCCTATTCCATGTACAAATGAATTTGGATTATATTTGGGGGAAGAAACTAAGGTAATTATATCACCATTATAAATATCCATTACACATACTGATGCAGCTTTGTCAGATAATAATTCTGATGTATATTTTTGTACTTCTAAATCAATTGTAGTTCTGTAGTTTTGTCCAGCTTGTCCTGGATCAACTTGAATTTGTTTAATTCTTTTACCAAAAGCATTAACCTCATATCGTTGAAAACCGACTTTACCTATTATTTTTTTATCTAGTTTATGCTCTAACCCAGTCTTACCTACCGACAAACTTGTGACGGACATTTCTTTCAAATAGTCTTTTTGGTTTAAGTCTTTTGTACTAGCTTGAGAAACATAGCCAACTATATGCGATGTTGAAGTATCTGGATAAACTCTAGCAACCGATACTATTGGTTCAACTCCCTGTAATTCATGAAGGAAAAGGTTTACTCTAGAGAACTCTGACCAAGTTAAGTTATCTGAAACAATTATTGGTTCCCACGGTTTTTGTTTTGCTATTTTTCTTTTTAAATAGAAAATTCTTTTGTCGCTCAAATTTAAAATAGTTTTTAACCTAAAAAAAAGATTTTCTAAGTCTGGTGAATTCTCTGGGGTAATATGTAATTGATAAACTTTCTCATTTGATGCAATTTCCTTATTAAAAAAATCTTTTATAAGTCCTCTTGGAGGAGCCAATTTCCATTCTCTAAATCTATTTTTATCTGATAAAGTTTTATATTTTGTAGCTTCATTAATTTGAAGAGAGACTAACCTTCCAAAAATACCTAGGTAGACTATTACTTTTGCAGTTGATAGAATAAACATTCTTCTACTTATTAATTTCGAAGATGTTACATTGCTAGATGAACCTAAATTAATCATGTTTTTTTACCATCATTAAATCCCTGTAAATATTAAAAATAAGCCAAATAATTGGAAAAAATAAAAAAGTAAAAAAAGCATTATAAAAGATTTCTAAATAATTAATGTTAAATTCAGAAAAATTATAAATTAATATTAAAAAAGTAAGATTTGAAAAAAAGATAGCCAAAACAAAAGTAAACCACTCCGTAAAGATTGAAAAGTTTACTGTTACATTTTTTACATAAGATCCTACAAATGATACTGTTAAGTATGAAATAGAGCTGATACCTAGTGGAAGACCCATTACTACATCGTTAATTATACCAGCTAAAAAAATATGACCATTACCTAAAATTTCTTCATCTTTTAGTGTCCAATAATAGATTATAATTATCTGTAAATTAAAGGATAGAATTTCAAAAATATTACTAAATTGGGTATCAATTTCGCTTATTGAAAGATAATAGAGCACGAATAAGGGTATAGAATTAAATAATTTTAGTTTTATACTTTTGTAAATATACGCCATTATTTTAGACCTTCTTTTTCTAATTTAATAAGCTGAACTGTAACGAATGACAATTGATTTGGGTCTGAGAATAACTTCACATTGACATCTTCTCCTTCAACCTCTGTTTTGCCTACAGGTATACCAGGTATAAATATACCGTCCTTACCCGATGTAAAGACAGTAACATTTTCAATAGGTTTGTACTGCTCAGGCAAATATTCAAGAACTGGATCTTTTTTTCCTTCTCCGGTTAATATAGCTTGAGATGATTTGTTATCAAGAGTAACTGGTATTCTACTATTTAAGTCATTTAACAAAAGTACTCTTGATGACAAATAATTTACCTCGACTATTCTTCCAACTAAATAATTTCCATCTAAAACGGGCATACTTTTCTTTATACCTGATTTTGATCCTCGATTTATAATTATAGATTTTAAATATGGACTGTCCTTATCTAATAAAACTTTAGCTAGAGTGCTTGATCCAATTATTTTTTTATTTTCTTCAAGGTCTCTTCTTAAATTTTCATTTTGATAAGTAAGAAATTCAACTTGAAATTCTTTTTTTTTTAAAACTTCAAGTTCTTCTTTAAGTTGCTTATTTTCTTTGAAAGTAAACACTATATCTAAAGATAAATTTGAAATATCACCAATAAATTGAAATGGTTTTGTGGCTAGATTTGAAACTCTATAAACACTATCGTTAAGAAAAATTCTAATAAATTTCGTCAATTTAAAGCTATAGGTGTCTAAAAAAAAAATTATTAGAGCTATCGAAATTAAGAATACTAATGAAAATTTTTGTTTTGCACCTCTTTGTAAAAGAGCTGAACGAATTGCTATTCCAAAATCATCTCTGCTTGACGACATTTATTACTTTTAATTAATATTCTGAAAGCATTGTTGAAAACAACTCTTCGTTCTCCAAAGCTTTTCCAGTTCCAACTGCTACACATGATAAAGGGTCATCAGCAATAGTGACTGGTAAACCAGTATCTTTTGATATTAATTTATCTATATTTCTTAAAAGAGCGCCTCCTCCAGTTAAAACCAAACCCATATCTACTAAGTCCGCTGATAATTCTGGTGGTGTGTTCTCTAATGCTTCTTTTATTCCAGAAAGCATTTGGTTTAATATTGGCATTAATGCTTCACATGCATCTTCCTCTGTAAGAGAAATCTCTTTAGGAGTTCCAGATCTGATATCTCTTCCTTTCATTAAAAAAGTATTAGTTCCAGTTGGTACAGCAGTACCAATTTCCTTTTTAATTTTTTCAGCAGTAGAGTCTCCAATTAATAAATTAAATTTCTTTCTCATGTAATTGATTATTGATTGATCCATTGCATCGCCGGCTACTCTTAAAGATTTTGAATAAACTACTCCACCTAATGACATTACAGCAATTTCGGTAGTCCCACCTCCTATATCAACAACCATTGAGCCTGTCGCTTCTGATATCGGTAGTCCTGCGCCTATCGCTGCAGCTATAGGTTCTTCAATTAGTTGAACTTTTCTAGCACCAGCGGCTAAAGCAGAGTCTTGAATTGCTTTTCTTTCAACAGGTGTCGAGCCTGTTGGAACGCATATTAAAATTCTTGGGTTAGCAAAAGCAGTTTTCTTATGAACTTTTTTAATAAAATGTTTTATCATTTCTTCGGTAACTACAAAGTCGGCGATAACTCCGTCTTTAAGTGGTCTAATTGCTGCTATATTTCCTGGAGTTCTTCCTAACATAGTCTTTGCTTCGTCCCCTACTGCTAAAACAGATTTTTTTCCTCCATCGGTAATTACTGCGACAACAGAGGGCTCATTTAGTACAACTCCTTGACTTTTCAATACTACTAAGGTGTTAGCTGTACCAAGATCAATAGCCATATCTTGTGACCACATTGATGATATTCCTGATAACGATTTAAATAGTGCCATCTTTTTTCCTTTCATAAGCTCCGGAATCAATATTTATTTGTTCTGGTGCGGTTTTTTTTCTCTTTATAATCATTTTGTTTAAAGCGTTAAGATAAGCATCTGCGGAAGCAACTAATGTATCAGTATTTGCTGCTTGACCAACAGTTGTTTTCCCATTCTCCTCAATCCTTACACTTACAGTGGCTTGAGCATCAGTACCCTCTGTTACTGCGTGAACATTATAAAGCTGTAAATTTACATTATGAGGATATATTTTGTTTATGCATTTAAATATTGCGTCAACAGGACCATCACCAGTTTCAGATGTTTCTTTAATCTCTCCAAAAACTTCTAATTTCATTTCTGCTTTTTGAGGTTCGCCAGTTCCTGCAAAAACTTTTAAAGATTTTAAATTTATAACATTGTCCTCTTTTATTAAACTATCGTCTACCAAAGCGGCAATATCTTCATCATAGACATGTTTTTTTTTATCAGCTAATATTTTAAATTTACCAAAAGCGACATCGATAACATCATCGGTCATGCTAACATATCCCATGTCTGATAATTTATCTCTAAAAGCGTGCCGTCCAGAATGTTTTCCCATTACAAGAGATGTTTTTTTAACTCCAACACTTTCTGGTGTCATGATTTCATAAGTATTTCTATTTTTTAACATTCCATCCTGGTGTATTCCTGATTCATGAGCAAATGCATTTTTTCCTACTACTGCCTTATTAAACTGCACAGGAAAACCAGTTGCGTTCGAAACTATTTTTGATGCTTTGCTTAAAAGCTGAGTATTTATTCCTGTAGAGTAAGGCATTAAATCATTTCTAGTTCTCATTGCCATTACAACTTCTTCCAAAGCAGCGTTACCAGCTCTTTCTCCGATGCCATTAACTGTGCATTCAATTTGTCTTGCTCCAGCCATAACTCCAGCTAAAGAGTTAGCTACTGCTAATCCTAAATCATTATGACAATGAGTAGATAAAATAGCTTTGTCAATATTTGGAACTTTATTAATTAATGTTTCTATAATTTTTTTGAATTCTGAGGGAACTGAGTAACCAACTGTATCAGGAATATTAATAGTTTTAGCTCCGCATTTTATCGCAAGCTCTACGGATTTACACATAAAATCAAGATTTGTTCTTGTTCCATCTTCACATGACCACTCAACGTCATCTGTAAATTTCCTCGCATAAGTAACGCTTTCTTTAATTAATCCTAAAACTTCTTCAGGAGATTTATTAAGTTTATGCTTCATGTGTAGTGGACTTGTCGAAATAAAAGTATGAATTCTAAATCTCTTTGCATGTTTAAGAGAATCTTTGCAAGCATCTATATCTTTTTTTGTAGCTCGTGAAAGTCCTGCTGGAATAGATTTTTTTAAAACTTTACTAATTTCAGTAACCGCTTCAAAATCACCAGGCGATGCAATCGGAAAACCTGCTTCTATGACATCAATTCCTAATTCATCAAAACATCTAGCTATTTGAATTTTTTCTTCCAAGCTCATTGTT
>MDTB01210716.1_pt1 | contig 12134 bp, 7 predicted proteins | sample 811161 | NCBI WGS metagenome assembly MDTB01 (sample SAMN05326650, study PRJNA326480) | marine metagenome | isolation source: seawater | place: Mediterranean Sea | collected 2009 | reverse complement strand
TGACCTATAGTTCCAACATTAACATGGGGTTTAGTTCTTTCAAATTTTTGCTTTGACATATCTTTTCATACTCCTTATTATTTTAACTCTCAACTTTACCATGAATTTTTTCAAGAATCTCTTTTTCAATTGACTGAGGAACTTTAGCATAATGAGAAAATTGCATTGTAAACAAGGCTCGTCCCTGAGTCATAGACCTTAAATCAGTCGCATACCCAAACATTTCTCTCAATGGAACATCACAATCTAGAACCTGGCCATCGCTTCTAAGCTGCATACCTTTAACGATACCCCTTCTAGACGTAACATCTCCATTAACAGAACCCACATAATCTTCCGGAGAAATAATCTCTAAAGACATTACAGGCTCAACCAAAAAAGGAGAAGCCTTCTTAACAGCTTCTTTAAAAGCCATAGAACCAGCTATTCTAAATGCAATCTCACTAGAATCAACATCATGATACGACCCATCAAGTAATATGACTTTCACATCTTCTATAGGGTATCCTGCAAGAACACCTGACTTCATCGTATCTTTAATTCCATATTCTACAGCAGGAATATACTCTTTTGGAATATTTCCACCCTTTACCTTGTCTTCAAAAACAAACCCTTCGCCAGGCTCATTTGGCTCTAAACTAATAATTACATGACCATATTGACCCCTTCCTCCAGACTGACGAGCAAATTTTGTATCTTGCTTATCAACAGAGTTAGCTATACATTCTTTATAGGCTACCTGAGGAGAGCCAGTATTAACCTTAACATTAAATTCTCTTTTAAGTCTATCAACTATAATATCTAGGTGAAGCTCACCCATACCAGAAATAACCATTTGTCCGGTCTCTTCATTGTTTTTTATTTTAAATGTAGGATCTTCTTCAGCAAGCTTAACAAGCCCATCAGATAAATTTTCTTGATCTTGCTTTGTTGAAGGTTCAACAGAAATAGAAATTACAGGATCTGGAATCTCTATTTTCTCAAGGACTATAGGATTTGATGAATCGCAAAGAGTATGACCGGTTCTTGTGTTTTTTAAACCTATCATTGCAGCAATCTCACCCGTTCCAACAGTTTTCCTTTCCTCTCTTTTATTAGAGTGCATCAACATCAATCTTCCAACTCTTTCTTTTTTTCCTGAATTAGGATTGTAAATATGCTCACCTGTTGAAACTGAGCCAGAATACACTCTAAAAAAAGTCAGCCTACCAACGTAAGGGTCGGTAGCAATTTTAAACGCCAAAGCTGAAAAAGGCTCATTTTCTGAAACCTTCCTTACAATAGATTCATCTGATTCTGAAAAACCATTAGTATCTCCCAAGTCTAAGGGAGAGGGAAGAAAATCTATAACAGCATCAAGTATCTGCTGAACTCCTTTATTTTTAAATGCAGAACCGCAAAAAGCAGGAATCATACTGCCATCAATAGTTGCCTTTCTTGCTGCTGCCTTCAATTCCGAAACAAGAATCTCTTCATCAGATAGATACTTCTCCATAAGATTGTCATCATAAGATGCAACTTCTTCCAATAAATATTTACGCCAATTATCAGAAACTTCTTTTAAATCTTCAGGAATTTCAGTTGTATCGAAAACAGAACCATCATCTGAATTATACATAATAGCTTTCATGGTAACCAAATCAATCAAACCTGCAAAATTTTCTCCAGAACCAATAGGTAAGGCAAAAGGAACAGGCTTAGCACCTAACCTTTCTTTTATCATATCAACAACATTGTAAAAATCAGCGCCAGTTCTATCCATTTTGTTAACAAAGGCTATTTTAGGTACACCATATTTGTTTGACTGCCTCCAAACTGTTTCTGATTGAGGCTCTACTCCTCCAACCGCACAAAACAATGCTACAGCTCCATCTAAAACCCTAAGAGCTCTCTCAACTTCAATTGTGAAATCAACGTGACCAGGAGTATCAATAATATTAATTCTGTTTTCATTCCACATTGCTGTGGTTGCAGCAGATGTTATGGTTATACCTCTTTCTTTTTCTTGCTCCATCCAATCCATAGTAGCACCGCCATCATGAACTTCACCCATTTTATGAAGACGTCCTGTATAATACAAAATTCTTTCAGTAGTTGTGGTTTTACCAGCATCAATATGAGCCATAATACCTATATTTCTAACCTTATCTAATTTAACATTCTTCATATTTTACCTAAAATGAGCAAAGGCCTTATTAGCCTCTGCCATTTTGTGAGTATCTTCTTTTTTCTTTATTGTAGAACCATCATTATTGTAAGCAGCAATCAGCTCAGAAGCCAATTTATCAACCATACTGTTACCTTTTTTAGACCTCGCAAAAAATATAATCCACCTCATAGCCAAAGCTAATCTTCTATTTTCAGGAATCTCAATAGGAACCTGATACGTTGCACCGCCAATTCTCTTTGACTTTACCTCAACCACAGGCGAAGCGTTCTTAAGAGCTTTCTTAAAAACATCTATAGATTTATCTTTTTTTTCTTTTTTTTCAATCAAAGACAAACATTGATAAAATATTTTTTCTGCAATACTTTTCTTGCCACCTTTCATCAAGTTATTAACAAACTTGGCGACAACTAAGTCTCCATAAATTGGATCAGGAACTATCTTTCTTTTCTCTGGTCTTCTTCTTCTCATTTAAATTTTATTTTTTATCTTTTTTTGCGCCATACCTAGAGCGACTAGTCTTCCTTCCTTCTACACCAGAAGTATCCAAAACACCTCTAACAGTATGATACCTAACCCCTGGCAAATCCTTAACTCTTCCACCTTCTATCAGCACTATAGAGTGTTCCTGTAAATTATGTCCCTCACCAGGAATATATGCTGCAACTTCAAAACCATTAGAAAGCCTTACTCTTGCAACTTTCCTAAGAGCTGAATTAGGTTTTTTAGGAGTTGTAGTATAAACCCTTGTACAAACCCCCCTTCTTTGTGGGCAAGCCATCAAAGCCGGAACCTTGTTTTTCTTTAATATTTTTTTTCTACCTTTTCTTACTAATTGATTTATTGTAGGCATATTGCCTCCAAGTATAGCCTATAAAACTACAAAATGCATTTATTAATGCAAACAAAAATATCTATTTTTTTTATTTGATTAAATTTTAACCAATCTTAGGAGCTTCTTCAACTGAATCTACTGTATCACTTTTCTTTTTGGGAGAAACAGTTATTTTTCTATTAGATTCGTTACCTGTTCCTGCAGGTATAAGCCTTCCTATTATCACATTCTCTTTTAAACCTCTAAGAAAGTCTGTCTTACCTTCAACTGCGGCATCTGTAAGGACCCTTGTAGTCTCCTGGAAAGAAGCTGCAGATATAAAACTCTCAGTATTAAGAGATGCTCTGGTTATGCCTAATAATAATGGAGTATAGGTGGCCGGCACACATTTCCTAACCTTTATTGTATTTTTTCCATTCTCTTTCAACTCTACATTTAATTCTTTAATATTGTCAAAATAAGCAATGTCTCCTTTATCATAGTCTGAATCACCAGGATCTTTGACAACTCTTTTATTAGAAAGATCTATGTTTTCATTTTTTAAAACAAGCCTGCTAACTCTATCACCTTTATAAAACTGAGAGTCTCCCGGCTCTGAAATCAACACCTTAAGCATCATTTGCCTAACAATAACCTCAATATGCTTATCATTTATACTAACACCTTGTATCCTATAAACTTGCTGAATTGCATCTACAAGATACTCTTGAACTTTAGCAGATCCTTTAATAGCAAGAATATCCTTAGGTGAAACAGAGCCTTCGCAAAGCTTGTCTCCTGCTGTAATAAAGTCGTTATCGTGAACAAGAACATGCTTTCCATAAGGTATTTTATAAACCTTTTCTAAATCGCTGCCCATTACATGAATCTCTCTTATTCCTCTTTTAATTTTTCCATATTTAACCCTACCATCTATTTCCGTTATAACAGCAGGATTCCATGGATTTCTTGCCTCAAAAAGCTCTGCAATTCTTGGAAGACCTCCTGTTATATCCATAGTTTTACCCATATCTTTAGGAATTTTAACCATTACTTCCCCAGCTGAAACTTTTTGACCTTCTTTTACAAGGACCGTCGCCTTAATTGGCAAAATACTAACACCTCCAATAATAGATTCACCCTTAGCACTCTCTATCTCTATATGAGGACTCAAGTTTCGATTTTTAGATTCAGTTATAACAACCATTTTCTTACCATCATCAATAGCTTCTTCAACATAAGTCTCGCCATCAATCATATCTTTATATCTTATAACTCCACTAGAACGAGCTAAAATAACATCAGTATATGGATCCCAAGAAAACAACATATCATGAGCCTTAACTTTAGCCCCATCTTTAACATGAAGCTTTGCTCCGTAGGGTACTTTCCAAGAAGAAATCACATTTTTATTTTTAATTAACTCTATTTCTCCATTCCTAACTACACAAACTTGATTTTTTAAACCAGTCTGCTCATCTTTAGTTGAAAGAGTTTGTAAGGCTTTAGAATATTTAACAACTCCATCAGAATTAGATTGTCTGCTTGATTGCTCAATCATCCTAGTTGCTGTCCCACCTATGTGAAAAGTTCTCAATGTTAACTGAGTTCCTGGCTCACCTATTGATTGAGCAGCCATAATTCCAATAGCATCACCCAGTTCTGGATGTTTGTTTGTAGCTAAATTTAACCCATAACACATTCTGCACAAACCGTTAGCAGACTCGCAAGTCAGAACAGATCTAGCTTTAACTTGAAAAACACTTGCCTTAACAATTTTACTTACAATTTTATCATCCATTAAGGTGTTAGCCTTAACAATAACTTCACCTGTTATAGAATCTATAACATCTTCAGCTGAATAACGGCCAATAATTCTTTCGCTTAAGGGTTCTATTATTTCTTCACCTTCTTTCAAGTCTTTTAATAAAACACCTTGAATTGTACCACAATCATCTTCTGATATAGTAAGGTCTTGAGCAACATCAACAAGCCTTCTCGTCAAATATCCGGCGTCAGCAGTTTTTAAGGCCGTATCAGCTAATCCTTTCCTTGCACCGTGAGTTGAAATAAAGTACTCAAACACAGACAAACCTTCTTTAAAATTAGACACAATAGGATTCTCAATAATCTCACCTGAGGATCCTGACATTGTTTTTTTAGGTTTTGCCATCAAACCTCTCATCCCAGCTAACTGCTTAATCTGGTCTTGACTCCCCCTAGCTCCAGAATCAGCCATCATATATAGAGCATTAAAACCTTTGTTGTCATTTTTCAATTCTTTAAACATTTCATTAGCAACATCAGTTGTAGCATGAGTCCAAACATCAATAACCTTATTATATCTCTCGCCCTCTGTTATAACTTTTTTATCAAAATTATCCTGAACTGAATCAACTTTAGCAGCAGCCTTATTAATAATACCATCTTTTTCCTTAGGAATAATAATATCGTCTATTGCAATAGATAAGCCGCTCTGAAAAGCATAATAAAACCCTAAATCCTTCAATCTATCTAGAAATAAAACTGTTTCATAATTGCCAGCATCAGTATAACACTTATAAACAAGCTTCAATAAATCTTTCTTACCTAGCCTTTGATTTATATATTCAATACCTTTAGGTAAAATATCATTAAAAATAATTCGACCAACCGTTGTATTCTCAATCAATGTCTCATCGTTAGGCCTAAAACTAACAATTGCATGTAGCGAAATCTCTTTATTGGCATAGGCTAATCGAGCCTCATCAAATGAAGATATAACTGACTTTTCTCCCAACTCACCTTTCCTGCTGCGAGTCAAATAATAACAACCCAATATCATATCTTGAGATGGTATAGCTATAGGATTGCCTGTTGCCGGATGAAGGATATTATGACTAGATAGCATTAAAAACCAAGCTTCCATCTTAGCCTCTGAAGATAAAGGAACATGGACTGCCATTTGATCACCGTCAAAATCTGCATTAAAAGCAGAGCAAACCAAAGGATGCAACCTAATAGCCTTACCATCAATTAATTTAGGCTGAAAGGCTTGAATACCTAGCCTGTGAAGAGTAGGCGCCCTATTTAGCAATACAGGGTGGTCTGACACAACATACTCTAAAACTTTATATACACTACTATCTTTTTGATCTATCAACATTTTAGCACTCTTTGGAGTATTTGCGTAATTTCTTTTTATTAATTCAGAAAGTACAATCGGCTTATACAACTCCATAGCCATCTCTTTAGGCAAACCGCACTCATGCAAATTTAATTCAGGGCCAACGACAATTACTGAACGAGCAGAATAATCAACCCTTTTTCCTAACAAGTTTTGTCTAAATCTGCCAGTTTTCCCCTTAAGTGAATCACTGAGAGACTTTAAAGGTCTTCGCGTACCACTCCTTACTGCCGACTGATATCGACTATTATCCAACAAAGAGTCAACAGACTCTTGCAACATCCTTTTTTCATTTCTAAGTATAACATCAGGTGCTTTAATTTCAATCAACTGCTTCAATCTATTATTTCTAATAATTACTCTTCTATATAAATCATTCAAATCAGATGCTGCAAATCTACCTCCATCAAGAGGAACCAAAGGTCTTAGCTCTGGAGGTATTACCGGCAAAATACTTAAAATCATCCACTCAGGTTTGTTATACACAAACTTTTCTTTTCTAGGGTCAAATTTTCTTAAAATCCTTAAGCGCTTTAGAACATCTTCTTTTTTTTGATTTGATGTTTTGTCGTTATTCAATATTTCATGCAATTCTTTAATAGTAGACACTACATCAATATTAGCTAACAATTCTTTAATAGCATTACCACCCATCAATGCCACAAAGTAGTTATCATCTTCTATATCTTTATCTGAAGCTGTTTCAATACCAAACTCGTCTTGCAAATCCAAATATTCATCCTCATCAATTAAATCGCCATATTTCAACGAACTCTTTCCAGAATTAAGAACTACATATTTTTCATAATAAGTAATGCTTTCTACCTGCTTAGTAGTATAACCCAACAAATTGCTGATTTTGCTTGGAATAGACCTAAGATACCAAAGATGTACAACAGGGACGGCTAATGTTATGTGCCCAGTTCTTTCTCTTCTAACTGTCTTTCTTGTAACCTCAACACCACATCTATCACAAACTATATTTCTATATCTTATTCCTCTATACTTACCGCAATTACACTCCCAATCTTTTACCGGGCCAAATATTTTTTCACAAAAAAGACCATCTTTTTCAGGCTTATAAGACCTATAATTAATTGTCTCTGGTTTTAATATTTCTCCATTTGATCGAGCTAATATCTCTTCAGGAGAAAGTAATCCCAAAGTTATTCTTGAAAATGAATTTGATTTTCTTGCATTACTACCTTTGGCTTTTATTTTGTACATTTATTAATCCTTGATTATTTTTAAAATTAACCCAATATTACATTCAAACCCAAACCTTCGAGCTCCTTAACAAGAACATTAAAAGATTCAGGAATGTTAGCTTCTGGAGGATTCTCTCCTCTAACCAATGCATTATACAACTCAGTTCTGCCATGAACATCATCTGACTTAACTGTTAATATTTCTTGAAGAGTATGCGCTGCGCCATAAGCCTCTAACGCCCAAACTTCCATTTCTCCAAACCTTTGACCTCCCGACTGTGCTTTTCCGCCTAAAGGTTGCTGAGTAATAAGGGAATATGGGCCCGTTGACCTAGAATGCATCTTATCATCAATAAGATGAGACAGTTTTAACATATAAGAAGTTCCTACAACAACTGGATTATCTATTTTCTCACCTGTTTTGCCATCATACAAGTAGACCTTGCCAGACCTAGGTATTCCAGCTTTTTTCATTTCTGCAACAACATCATCATGAGAAGCACCATCAAAAACAGGAGTTGAATAATGCTTACGAAGCTTACTTCCTGCCCAGCCTAACATAGTTTCATAAAGCTGACCTAAATTCATTCTTGATGGAACACCCAATGGATTAAGAATAATGTCTACAGCTTCTCCGTTATCCATAAAAGGCATATCTTCCTCAGGAACGATAATTGAAACTATACCTTTATTACCATGCCTTCCTGCCATCTTATCACCTATAGAAACCTTTCTTTTTTGAGCAATATAAACTTTAGCCAACTTCATAACACCTTGCTGTAAATCATCTCCCACCCTAAGCTTAAATATCCTTTTCTCGAGACCTTCTTCAATCTGCTTGAGATTTCTTCTGTAATTTTTCCATATCCTTAAAATACTTTGCCACTTTAAAGGAGATTCAACCCATGGAGACTTAAGGGAAATTTCTTCAAAATCTAATTTACTAATTCTTTGCTTATTCAATAATGTTTTAGCCTTAACTAAAGTTTTATTTGTTGAAGAACATCTAATTCCACCACAGAGCTCATCTATTAACTGCTGCTTCAAAAGTTCATCTCTTTTAGAAATAAGCTCAAAACGTTCTTGCCTAGCTTCTTTTTGAAGATCTCTTATAATTTTCTTTTCCTCAGACCTTAACGCTAAACTTTTTCTTTGAAACAACTGATTCTCAACAATTACACCATTAACTCCCGCATTACACCTTTTAGACGCATCCTTAACATCACCTGCTTTTTCTCCAAAAATTGCTCTTAAAAGCTTCTCTTCTGCAGTCGGGTCAGTCTCTCCTTTGGGAGTCACTTTACCTACAAGAATATCTCCTGATTTAACAATCGCTCCAACCCTAACTATACCTCTATCGTCCAAATTTTTAGTAGCTTCATCGCTAACATTAGGGATTTCAGGGGTAAGCTCTTCTTCACCTCTTTTTGTATCTCTTATTTCAACTTCAGACTCTTTTATGTGTATAGATGTTAAAATATCTTCTTTTACCAACCTTTCATTGATTATAATCGCATCTTCAAAGTTGTATCCCCTCCAGGGCATATAAGCAACTTTTAAATTTCTACCTAAGGACAACTCTCCATTAAATGTAGAATGACCATCTGCTAGAAGAGAACCTTTCTTAACTTTATCTCCTACATTAACAGTAGGTCTTTGATTTATACATGTGTTCTGATTTGTTCGTAAAAACTTTCTCAAACTATATTCTTTATACTTTTCTTTAGGCATCAACTCTAATTCTTCAGGCTCTCCTTTTGTTTTTATTGATATTTTATTAGCATCAACATAGTTAACCTCTCCATCGTGAGTAGAATATAAAGCAGCCCTAGAATCTTTTGCTACAAGAGACTCCATCCCTGTCGCAACTATTGGTGGCTCTGGATTCATTAAAGGCACCGATTGCCTCATCATATTAGAACCCATTAGAGCTCTATTGGCATCATCATTCTCTAAAAAAGGAATCAAAGCAGCAGAAACACTAACTATCTGAGTAGGAGAAACATCCATATAATTTACATTTTGAGCATCCATTACAGGAAAATCATCTCCATTTCTAACCCTAACAAACTTATTGGTAAATTTATTTTTAGATGTAGCTTCACTAGCTTGAGCAATGTACGATCTATCTTCCTCATCTGGTGACAAAAAATAAACATTATCAGTTATGATATGGCTATTTTTATTAGATTCAATCTCTCTATAAGGAGATTCTATAAAACCCAACTTATTAACTATTGCATGACAAGCCAAAGAATTAATAAGCCCAATATTTGGTCCCTCAGGAGTTTCTATAGGACATAAACGACCATAATGAGTGTAATGCACATCGCGAACCTCAAAACCAGCCCTTTCCCTGGAAAGACCACCGGGGCCAAGAGAAGATATTCTTCTTTTATGAGTAATTTCTGAAAGAGGGTTGGTCTGATCCATAAACTGAGACAATTGACTTGTACCAAAAAAAGTATTCAAAACAGTTGTAACAACCCTTGAATTAACCAAATCTTGAGGGGTCAAGCTTTCTGCCTCTCTCTGACTCATCCTTTCTCTTATAGTTCTCTGCATTCGACTCAAAGAAACACTGAATTGGTTTGCAAGCTGCTCTCCAACCGTACGAACCCTTCTGTTACCAAGATGATCTATATCATCAGCGCCTTTTTCTCCAATACGCATTTTTATAAGATACTTAAAAACCTCTATAAAGTCTTCCTTGGTCAGAACAGGGTCTTCTATGGGATTATCTAACCCAAATTTCTTATTTATTCTATATCTACCTACAGCACCTAAATCATATTTTTTAGTTGAAAAAAACATTTTCTCTATAAATTTTGCAGCAATCTCTATATTAGGAGAATCTCCCGTTCTTAAATGTTTATAAAGAAGTATTACAGCCTCTTCAAAGCTTGAAGTAGGATCTTTTTTCATAGTATTAATTAATAACTCATACGATAAATTGTTTTCAGGATCAACTATACTTATTGATTTAATTTTGTTCTTTTTTAAAACTTTAACACAATCTTCATCAATTAAAGCACCTGATTCAAAAACTACTTCACCAGTATCCTTATCTACAATATCCTCTACCAAAACGTTATTTAATATTTTTTTGTCAGACACAGCACATACAGAAGTCATACCAAACGCATCAAATATGTCCTTGTCAGTAGATATGCCTATGGCCCTTAATAAAAGAGTTGCAGGAAATTTTCTCCTTCTATCTATTATTGCATACATGCAATCATATATGTCTGTCGAAAAATCAACCCAAGAACCTCTAAAGGGAATTATTCTTGCAGTATGAATTTTAGTACCATTAGGATGTACAGATTGATCAAAAAATACCCCTGGAGATCTTTGAAGCTGACTAACAACAATTCTTTCTGCTCCATTAATTATAAAGGTTCCGCTTTCAGTCATATAAGGAATATTACCAAAAAAAACATCCTGTTCTATACTCTGAACATAATTTGACTTATCATTTTCATCGGTTATATGCAGAACAAATTTAACTTTTAAAGGAACAGCATAGCTAATTCTTCTCTCTAAACATTCTTTAACACTATACTTAGGAAGCCCTAAATAATAACTTTTATATTCCAATAAATAATTTTTATGATTATCCTCAACTGGAAATATGTTTTTAAATACAGCCTCCAATCCCTTGTTTTCCCTTTTTTCTGGCAAAACATCTTCTTGTAAAAAATCTTCCCATGAATATATTTGCAAAGAAAGAAGGTCTGGAATATCGCTGATATGTTTAGTTTTAGAAAAAGAATGCCTACTAATAGCTGGATTATCCATCTAAATACTCCTAATTTAATTTTATATAACTATGAATGTCTTTGAATCTTCTATTTAAGCGTTACAGATCCGCCAGCTTCTTCAAGTTTTTTCTTGATTTCTTCAGCCTCTTCTTTAGCAACAGCTTCTCTAATAACGGATGGCGCAGAATCAGCTAAATCCTTAGCCTCTTTCAAGCCTAAAGAGGTTATTTCTCTTATAGCTTTTATGACATTAATTTTCTTATCACCTGAAGAAGTTAATTCAATATCAAATTCACTTTTTTCTTCAGCAGCAGCTTCTCCACCTGCAGCTGGAGCAGCTGCAACAGCAACTGGAGCTGCAGCAGAAACGCCAAACTTATCTTCAATCTCTGAAATAAGCTCTGAAATCTCAAGCATATTTGAACTTTCTAAATACTTTAAAACATCTTCTCTTTTTATATTAGCCATTTTTAATTACTCCTTTCTACTTTTTGATAGCTCTTAGTGTAAACACCAATTTAGACATTGAGCCGTTTAATGTTGATACCAATTTAGACATAGGGCTGTTGAAGCCACAAACAAGCTTAGTTAATAACTCCTCTTTTGATGGAAGAGAAGCAAGTTGCTTATACTTATCTGCACCATAAAGCTCCCCGTCAAAATAAACACCAGTTATCTCCAAACTATCCTTATACTCATTTAAAAAACCTTTAATTACCCTTGCTGGAGCTACAGGATCTTCAGAATAGGCTATACCTACCTGACCTACCAAAAGATCATCAAATTTATCACCCAATCCTGCATTTTTAGCAGCAATTTTAGTCAATGTATTTTTTGTAACACTAAAAGAAACTGACTCTTCAAAACACATTTTCCTAAACTTTGTAATCTCAGGCACACTTAATCCTGTATATCGGGTAAAGTAAACACCCTGTGAAGCATTAAATCTTTCTTCAATAGTGCTAACAATATCAACCTTCTTTTGATTCGCCATTTATACCTCTTACCTTAACTT
>MDTB01225084.1_pt1 | contig 12135 bp, 9 predicted proteins | sample 811161 | NCBI WGS metagenome assembly MDTB01 (sample SAMN05326650, study PRJNA326480) | marine metagenome | isolation source: seawater | place: Mediterranean Sea | collected 2009 | reverse complement strand
TAATTAATAATTCTTCATAAAGTTTTTCTCCAGGTCGAAGACCAATAACTTTAATTTCTATATCCCCTTCAGAATTTTTAGGAGATTGTTTAATAAATGGTTTTAAACCATATAAACGTGACATTTTTTTTGCAAGTTCAATTATCTTAATTGGATTACCCATATCAAGAATAAAAACATCACCTCCTTTGGCCATTGCGCCAGCTTGAATAACCAATTGAGCTGCTTCTCTAATTGTCATAAAATATCTCTCAATATTTTTATGTGTTACTGTGATAGGGCCACCATGTTTAATTTGATTTTTAAATAATGGTATTACAGATCCTGATGAACCCATAACATTTCCAAATCGGACCATTGAAAAATTAGTCTTAGTTTTTTGTTTTTCAAATGACTGACAAATTAATTCAGCAATTCTTTTTGTAGCTCCCATAAAATTCGTTGGTCGAACAGCTTTGTCAGACGAAATTAAAATAAAGTTTTCTACACCATATTCTGCAGCACAATCTACTAAAACTTTTGTACCAAAAACATTATTTTTAATTCCCTCTACTATATTTTGTTCTATTAACGGCACATGCTTGTATGCAGCAGCATGATAAATAGTATTTACTTGAAAATTTTTCAAAACTGACATCATATGTTGTCTATCTTGAACTAATCCTAGAACAGGAGTTAATTTAGATTTTAGCGATTTCAAATTAATAGTACTACTTATTTCATTATGAATATTGTAAAGAGAAAATTCTGAACTTTCCAAAAGAATTAGATTATTTGGTTTTAAATTAATAATTTGCCTACACAGCTCGCTCCCAATTGATCCTCCAGCACCAGAAACAAGTACGTTTTTTCCTCTAATATTTGGTATTAGAAGATTTTTTTTTGGGGGTATAATTTCTCTTTCTAGTAAATCTTCAATAGTAATACTTTTTAAATTATTTAATTGAGTTTTACCTTTTATGAGATTTGACATGCTTGGAATAGTTTTTATTTCTAAAGAATATTTTTCTAATTTTTCAATTATTGACTTTCTCTCGGAAATAGTCACGTTAGGCATAGCAAGTAAAACAGTTTTAATTTTATTAGCTAGTAATAATTTTTTTGAGTTTTCAAAAGAATGAACTCTTAAACCGTTTATATCTGTGCCCAATAGAAGAATATTATCATCAAAAAAAAATATTGGTCTATATTCGTAACTTTGTCTCAGTGCACTTAAAAGCTCTCTGCCTGCAACCCCGGCACCATAAATCACTACTGGTTTTTTAAAACTTTCTGTATGTAATAAAAAAAATTCACGTATTAAAATTCTTATGCCTATCGTTAAAACAAAACATATTAAAAAATAAATTCCTGGAATAGATCTAGGGATAGATAAGCTTAAAATATTTGTTACTGCAAACACAATTATTGAAGAAATAATCATTGCTATAGTAATAGAATTAACTAAATTTTGTGAAAAATATCTTAATATTGCTCTATATAAACCTAACCAAATAAAAGTAATGATCGAAAATGGAATTACAAAAATTAACAAAAACCATATATCAAATTTAAAAATAAAATCAATTTCATCAATTCTAAGCCACATTGCTAAAAACAAACTTATTGAAATTATAATAATATCTAAAAGAATAAGTAAGGCACGCTTATAGTGTCTATCTAAAGATAATAAAACTATGCGAAAACTCTCTAACAAATCATCCTCATTATAATTTAATTGTTAAATATTATATTTAATTATTAATTAACTTAAAAGTTCTTGAATGTGGCCAATTATCATCAATTAGTTTAAAAAAACGTTTGTCAATTTTGTTAAGTAAAAATAGCTGAGTGAATGTATAATCATACATATTTTTTTCTAATGTTATAAACTTTGTAGTCTTACCCTCAACAGAAATAATAAGTGAGGGACTATTTTTATTAGCATCTTCAAATTTTATTTCTTTTTTAAGATTACCATTCTGAGTAATCGCTATATATTCAAGTTGCAAACCATTATTTAATTTTCCTTTTTGCAAATCAATTAAAAAATTTCCACATTTTAGAGTTTTGGTATTCTCAAAATCACAATCTATAGACTCAAACCTTTCAATTTTACCTTTTTTGTTATTTATTATATTCCAATTGCCAACATATGAAATGGAAATCCACCATTCCATCATATCATTAGTTAAGAAAAAGTATGAAGGATTATCAGGAAGTTTTGATGAGTTAATCTTCTCCTTCAAAAATTTTAAACTTGATGAGTCATTTAATATTTCAGAGTTACTGTTTGACAAAACATATTTTAACAAATTAAAAGAGGTCTTTTGTTCTTTTGACATTAGTGATTTAGCTATAAAATATCCTTTTCCTGATCTGTGATTACCTGAGGCATCAACAACAGTTGTTAAATCAGATATTAAATTTATCCAGTAACCATAGTCCCACCAAGTAAGAATGACTCCATTATTATTAATATCATAATTGTCTAAGATCATTATTCCTTTTGATATTTCAGGAGAAGTTATTGTATTGGGTATATATCTTGGAATGCAAAAAGAATTTTTAAAATTTTTGCATGCAGCAGGAGAAATATACCATGAGAAAAATATAAAAAATAAAATTAATGGAATTGAAAAGCAATTAAATAATAATTTTGTATAATCAGTTTTTGAAAACTTGCAAATAAAGTACATTAAAAAACTTGTAAATATGTATGCAATGCCAAACCAAAATATTGGCACAGCAAATATTAAAAATCTGACTCCTGAAGTGAAACTTAAAATTGTAAAAATAAAAATAGGACTTATAATAAAAGCCTTTCTAGGATTAGAAATTATAAATATAATTATTCCAAGAATTCCCAATATACTTAACCAAGGAGTAAATGAACTGGTTATGTATTCAAAAACTTTATAATAATGTAATAATTTTAATTCAGTAATTGTGTTTAGGGAATCTGGATAATTTAGATTATTAGTAACATTATAAACTTCACTGCTGAAGCTTATTTTATTGCTAGATCCATAATTAAAAATTCTAATAATGTAAACTTCAAAAAAAGATAATAGGCTATTTATTGATTTACTAAAAAAATTAATTCCACTGAAAGCAATATAGATTAATGTACTAATTAGATTATCTAAAATCGATTTCTTAAATATAAAATTACCAAAGATTAATATAATTGAAAAAATAATTAGAAATCCAGGATGAAGATACCACCAACAAAATAAAAAACTTGAAACTCCAGCAAATGAAATTGATAGAAAGGATATAATTCTATTTTTTGACAATAAACTTATGGAAATAAAACTTAAAATTAAGTATACGAATGAAACATTCAATAAATCAGTATCTACTCGTCCTATAGATGTTCTTACAAATATTGACTGAGAAAGACTTGATCCAATTCCAGCTATCAAACCTTCATAACTATAACCTAAAACTAGGAAAAAAAAACTTATAGAGATTGCTGTTAAAACAGCACATATTGGTACAAGTAAGTTTGCTCCATAAAATATTTCACCATCATAAAATAAATCAGAAATCCATATAATTAAATACCTTATATTTGAAATTTCAAAAATTGATTTCTTATTTAAAATATCTTTATCATTTCCTAAGTTATCAGGGAAATTATGTTTATAATATGATTCACTCAAAGGGATATTTTTTTTAAATTGCTTAGCTTCCTTCAAATAATTTGAAGAATCATTGCCAGATAACATAGGTTTTTTATCAAAATAATAATTTTCTTGATTTAAATCCCAATAATTCCATTGAATCATTCTTGTTTGAAAAGATAAAAATGAAACTAAAGTAAGCAAAAACAGAAATATAATAAAACCCCAAATACCAATTTTTCGTGGTATTAAAAATTTTTTCAGAATGTGATTTTTGTGAAAATCAACTAAAGAATTAACTACACTAGGCAAATTATTCATAAACATATTTATTTTAAAACTAAAACATTTGTTAAATTTTGAATAAAAATTAACTATCTATATAATATCTAAACTTTATCAATAAAAAACTTTAATTTACTAATATAATAGCTTATACAAATTTAAATTAAATTAATAAAATATTTTTTAAAAATTATGAATTTTGATTTTATAATTGTTGGAGCAGGTTCTGCAGGATGTGTTTTAGCAAATAAATTATCTAAATCTGGAAAAAATAAAGTATTATTAGTTGAGGCAGGTGGTTCAGATAAAAGCCTGTTTATTCAAATGCCAATAGGATATGGCATTACTTTTTTTGATAAAAACGTAAATTGGTGTTTTAGTTCAGAAAAAGAAAAATATCTAAATAATAGAAATATATACTTTCCTAGAGGGAAAGTGATAGGTGGTTCAAGTTCAATTAATGGATTGGTTTATCATAGAGGTCAAAAATCTGATTATGATGATTGGGAAAAAGATGGTAATTTAGGTTGGAATTATAATGCATTAAAATCTTATTTTGATAAATATGAACAAATTAATTTATCTCGATCACCTTTAAAAAATGAAAAACTTTCTGTTAGTTATGTTGAGAAAGAATATCATCCATTAAAGGAGGATTTCTACAAAGTTTGCAATGATTCTGGTTTGAAGTATTCAAAATCGTCCTTTATTGAAGGTGAAGGTGTTGGTCCTTATTATATAACTACAAATAATGGACTTCGTTGCTCTTCATCAAAAGCCTTTTTAAATAATATTTTATACAGAAAAAATCTTAAAGTGATTAAAAAAACATTAGTGTCTAAAATACTCATTAAAAATAATAAAGCTTACGGAATAGAAACAGTAAATAGTTATAAAAACACCAAAGTAATTAAAAATTATTTTTCTTCAAAAGAGGTAATATTATCTGCTGGCGCTATTAATTCACCTCAAATACTTCAGCTTTCTGGAATCGGATCAAGTAATACACTAAAAAAACATGGAATTAAAGTATTAATAAACAACCCTTTTGTTGGTCAAAATCTTCAAGATCACCTTGGAGTATCATATTATTTTAAATCAAAAGTTCCTTCCCTTAATAAAGTTTTTGGTAAATGGACAGGAAGGATAACTTCAGGAATACAATATGTTTTTAATAGAAAAGGTCCATTTTCAGTTGGGGTTAATCATATTGGTGGTTTAATCAAAACTTCAAAAAATTTAAATTCCTGCAATATGCAGTTATATTTGAATCCCCATAGCTATCAAGAAATATATAAAAACTCCCGAAGATTATTTAGCCCCGATGGTTTTAATGGTTTCAATTATAGTTATAACAGTTGTAGACCTCATAGCAGAGGGTCAGTCGAAATTAAATCATCTGATATCAATGACAATCCAATTATTAAACCAAATTATATGTCATCTCCAAAGGATGAAGAAGATGTTATTAAAATGACCAATCTAATTGGAAAACTTTATAAAACTAAAACTACTCAATCAATATTATCTGAAAGTTCTAAATTAAATCTATCTAAATTGAATGATAGACAAATTATTGAAGACTTTAAAAATAGGGCATCAACTGTTTTTCATCCATGTGGAACATGTAAAATGAGTTCTAATAAAAAAGGATCTGTAGTAAATTCAAAATTACAAGTTCATGGCATAGATGGTTTAAGAGTAGTAGATGCTTCAGTGTTTCCTAATATAACATCAGCGAATATAAATGCTCCAACTTTAATGTTGGCTCACAAAGCATCAGATATTATTTTAAATCAATAATTTCTTCAATTTTAAATACTTTTGATATTATTTTACCTTTTGTTATATTTAAAATTACTTTTAAATCTATATTTCCTGAATCTACTTCTTTTAAAAAATAATTTTTAGCATCTGCAGAGTTTTGCAAATTATTATTATCTAAAATATAACTGCCATATCTTTTAGTATTACTCCCATAATCCATTTTATATTCAAAATAATATTTAATCTTATATGCCATAAGTTAATGAATCATATCTTTAATAACCATAAATTAATAACTCATTTCTTTAGCTTTAATAAGTTTTAATAGTGAATAATTTAAATTAGTTTTAACTCCTGATAAATCTCCATATTTTACAAGAGCTCCATTTATTGAGTCTATCTCTGTAAATTTCCTTTGTTGAACATCTTTAAGCATAGATGGTTCATGGTTCCCGTGCTCTTTACAAGAAACATTAATTTTTTTAATAATTTTATTAAGATTAATTTTAATTCCATTTGACTTAGCGATATTAAAACTTTCTTTGGAAACTTTTAAAACAAAATTTTTTAAATATATGTTATTATTAAAAAAATTTGGCGTACATTTTAAAAGAGCACAAGTACTGTTGATGGCAGAATTAAATGCTACTTTCTCCCAAATAGATTTATCTATATCATCAGTAATTTTTGATTTAATTCCAACTAAGTTAAATAATTCCTCCATTTTTTTTGCAGTTGATAACGCAAACCTATGTTTAGGTTTAAATTGGGTTAAATTGTTTCCAAAAGAAGACACTATATTTGGAGCATTTAAATCAGCTGCAGCCATAGTAGTACCGTAAATTATATTTTTTTTTGCAACATATTTTTCCAAAATTAAATCATTATCAAGTCCATTTTGAAGACTCATTAATATTGTTTTAGAATCTATAATATGTTTGATAGAGTCTAATGCTTCAATGCTATTTATGGTCTTTGTCAAAACAAGGATAACATCAAAATTATCATTTAACTCATCAACTAAAAAAGCTTTTGGAAAAACCACTCTTTTATTATTGCTATTTATTATCAATCCTTTTTTTTCAATTAATAATTTTTTGTCAATATTACGCAATATCAAAGAAACATCAGCATTATTTATTTTAAGTGATCCACCAAACAATGAACCAAGTGACCCTATTCCAATAACTCCAATTTTCAAAAAATTACCTTAAAATTAAATTAAATTATATTATCTTTATTGACCGATTTTTGATTCTGTGTCAAAAAGTCTGATCAATTTTTTTTAAAAATATCATATGAAAATCAGAAAATGGCAACAAAGCATTATTGATAATTTCGAAAAAATTATTAATGAAAACAGGAGATTTATTTTAAAAGCTCCTACTGGTGCTGGCAAAACTGTTTTAGCTAGTGAAATTGTAAAAAAATTTTATAACAAAAAAAAAGTAATTGTACTATGTCATAGACTTGTTCTTCTTGAACAATTGGAGAGAGTTTTACTCACAAATCATAAAACTAGAAAAATTTCAGTATCAGAAGAGAGTATACCCTTTGATAATTATGATATTTTACTCTCAACTAATATGAGAGCTAAATCAGTGCTTTTAAATGCAATACCTAAAGCCGATTTAATAATTGTAGATGAAGCTCATAGAATTTCTCCCAATGGGAAAGGATATAAGTCAATTATTGAACACTTTAATAATAATGCTAAAACAGAGTGTCGATTTATGGGTTTGACTGCATCACCTGAGAGAAGAACAGGTGATCAAAGAGACCAACTTCACTTAGCTTTTGATAGTATTATAGATTGTGCAGATATTGAAAATTTAATTAAAGATAAAATTTTAGTTCCTCCAGAATACAAGCCATTTTTTGTTCATGACCTAGACTTAAGTGATATAGACATAAGCTCTGGCGACTTTCCAACCAATAAATTAGCTTCAGCAATAGTTAAATCTTCTATGATAGAATACTCTGTAAACATCTATTTGGGAGAGAGAAAAAATGTTTTTCCTAAACCAATTAGTGCGTGGTTTTGTCCAGATATTTCAGTTGCAAAAGTTACTCTTGAAAACATTAAAAAGAATAATATAAGTGCTGAAATTGTTACTGCTCAAACACCATTAACAGAAAGAATGCAAATTTTAGATGATCATGAGTTAGGAAAAATAGAAGCAGTAGTTTCAGTTGGAGTCCTGCTGGAGGGTTGGGATAACCCTAATTGTAATATAATCGTTCACTTAAGACCAACCCTATCAAAAGTATTATGGGGACAATCTGTAGGCAGGGGTTTAAGATCTGCAGATCAAAAAGAAAAATGTATTGTAATTGATGTAAGTTCAAACTGGTCTACATTTGGGCCTGTTGAAAAATTAAAATGGGAATTATGGAGCCACAGAAAATCATATTTAAAATTTAAGAATAGATTTAATTGGATTGCAAACTCTTCAAATAAAAGCTCTGATGAAAATGAAATTTATCTTCTATGTCAAAATCAACTTCCTAATAAGATGCGTTGTTCGTATATTTATAAAAAAAATATTAATAGTGATGAAGCTTGTCCTATGTGTGGTACTTTCGACGCAGTTGATATTCATAAAGATCAAATGTTGGATAATACCCACACTGAGGCTGGATTACATAAGCTATTTTTTGAAAGAATACCTAAAGTATACGATGAAATGGATATAAATATCTGGTCAAGTTTATCAAAATCTGCATGGAAATCATCGAATGAAAAAGAGAAAATTTTTCTAATTTTTTGCAAAGCTTTTGAAATATCATCTGGAGAATTAACTTCTTCAGAAACTAAATATTGGGATTTAGCTCTTAATACAGAATCTCAAATCAGAAAGTATTTATTGAAAAATGGAATCAATATAATAAAACATGATGAATTTGACCTTTCTGTTGTTGCTGACGGCTTGTCAAGTGGCAAAATAGTCCGATCACTTCAATCAAACTATGGAATTTGTGTTTGTGGAAAAGAAATGCTTTTAAATTCAGATATAGAGAATGAAAGGAAATATCAAAAAGCTATTAAAATTGCGGAAAGAATAACTATAATGGGTTGTTCTAATCGGGATACTTTACCATATTTTAACGGTAATGAATTTTTGCAATCATTAAATTTATAAAACACTATATACCTTCAACAATAATCAAATAACCTTCTGAGCTATTGACTCTTAAGTTAATAATTGATTGGTATTCGTCAGAGTAATAAAAAGATTTAGCATTTTTTACACTTTCAAATTCTATAACAACATTTCTGGAGCCATTAGATTTCCCATCGAGATCAGTAACTTTACCAGCCCTAACTAAATATTTTCCTGCATAATTTTCAATAATTTTGGGAACTTTTTCAGCATATTGTTTATACATATCTATATTTAAAATATTAATTTGTCCTATAATATAACCTTTTAACAATTTTCAACTCCACAAAAAAATATTATCATAATAAATAATAATAATTATAAACTAAAAAAAAATATATGATTTTAAATTATAATAAACCACTTCCCAAAAAAGAATTTCTTCAAAGAATTTATAATGGTGAGATAATATGTTTTAACGGATTTGAAGAAATTAATAACATAATTATAAAATCTAGATCCTTGATTGAAAATCTTTTAAATTCTTTTCATCCTACAATTATGCATAATAAATTAGAAAATGAAGAATTATTATTCACTGTAAGAGATTTTCAAAAGATATTTAGAGACTCAAAATATATATCTGCTCAAATTAAAAATTTTTTTAATATACTAAATTTTTCATCAAATGATATTTTTTTAGATAGACAGTATGCAAGAGTGGTAAAAAGTAGAGAGAATAACTTTAATCAAAATCACAATGATCTAATAACTGATCCATTATCAATCCATAGAGATACTTGGGGGTCTAATATATATAGTCAAATTAATTGGTGGGCACCAATATATACGTTAAATAAATTCAATACTATGAGTTTATATACTGATTTTTGGGATAAATCTCTAAGTAATGATAGTAGAACATTTAATTTACCGTCTATAATTCAATCCAATAAAACTTCTCTTAAAGAAGGCAAAAAAAAATTAAAAACTATACCTTCATTAAATGAACAACTTAATATTGAATCAGGATTGAAAGTATTGATTAATCCAGGCAGTATCATTGCATTTTCTGGAGCACATGTACATGCTTCAATTGAAAACAATTCAGGTCTTACGAGGTTTTCATTTGAAACAAGATCAGTTTATCTCGACGATTTCTTGAATTCTAATGGTGCTAAAAATATTGACGGAAATTCCTCATGGATTGCTCCTGGATGGTTTAAGAGATTATCTAGCAAAGAAAGACTATCAGATTTTATTGGTTGTGATTCAGTATGTAAGATTTCTTCATTTCAAAATGCTTTAAAAAAATTTAATTAAATTTAATTATTTCCCAAAAATTATTATCACAATGTCACCTAAATTAGTTCCAGTTGGTTCTAACTTAAGAAGAGAACCAGTTTTTTTGAGGAAATTATAACTATTATGGTTTTTTAAATATTTTTTTGCATTTGAAACATCAAATATACAATTTGAAGAAATAATTGCTCCTGCAGCATCTGTTGGCCCGTCCTTTCCATCAGTTCCAGCTGACAAAATTATCCAAGGTAAAGTTAATAAATTTCTTTCAAAAATATTTATTGCAAAACTAAGAGCAACTTCTTGAGATCTTCCTCCTAAGTTTTTTTGATTATTTTCTGTAATTGTTACTGTTGTCTCTCCACCAATCACAATGAATGAATTTGATTTAAATTTTTTATTTGACCAATTTGCAAGTTTTTCACCCATTAGGGATGCTTCACCTTCTAATTTTGGAGTAGCTTCGTCTAAAATATTAAAGTTTTTTAATAAAAAAGATTTTATAGTATTTTTACATAGACTATTGCTAGCCAGAATATATGAACTAACATCATTAAAAACAGTATTATTTTTATTTAGTGGAAGTTTAATTTTTCCTAATTTTATTTTCTCTAAGAATTTTTTTACAAAAACTTCTTTGAATAAATCTATTTTTTTTAAATATTCTATAGTTTTACTTAACGGAATTGGATCAGGTGAGGCTATGCCACTTGCTATGGATTCCAAGTTATCTCCAGGTACATCAGAAATTAATAACTGAGTTATTTTTGCTGGTGAAGCAATAAGAGCCATTTTGCCTCCTTTGAAACTTGAAAATAGTCTTCTAATTGCATTAACTTTATTAATATCTAGCCCGCTATTTAATAACACTTTATTTATTCTTATTTTATTTTCTAAACTTATTCCTTCAGCTGGGGCAGGTAGGAGTGCAGAACCACCGCCACTTATTAACAAAATTAAATGATCACCTTTTTTAAGCTTATTCAAAAATCCTTTTATATTAATGTATGCATCATAGCCTCTTTTATCAGGTATTGGATGACCAGCTTTATAACAATTATAGCCTTTAATTTTTTTGAAGTTGTCATCATTAGTCAATATTATTCCTGGTATAGATGGATTAAATTTAATAACAGCTTGAGCCATACTTGTTGCTGCTTTGCCTATTGAAAGAAAGTGACTAGGGCAAAAATCATTTTTATTAAGTTTCTTTAGTTTTTTGGATACAAGTGCTTCTGGATTTCCAGCACTTATCCCTTTAATAAAAGCCTCAGTAATTAATTCTTTATTATCTTTCACAATACATTATTAATTGATGTTTCAATAGAATGAATAAATGAGTTTGCTGATGATCTAGGAGAAAATAAAATAAATTCATTTTTATCCATTCTCATAATTATTATTCCAATATGTTCCATGGAAGTTCGATAAACATTACCATTTAAAAATACTTCTGAATCCAAATTTAAAGGACAAATTCTTTCAAGAATATTTATACAATTTTCTCCAGAAATTCTTAAAATTAACCAACTGTCTGATTGGTCTGTAAAATATCCAAACTCAGAAAATATTTTCATAAATAAATTAATATCCTTTAAATAGTCACTATTTGAAAGTAAATAAAATTGATTAGGTTGAAGGCCCATCAAATATAAATTGATATTGGGAATAAAAATATTTTTCCCAACAATTGGAAATTTAATTTTATACAATTTTTGGAGTTTCGTATTTAATTTAAAAAAATTTTTATCAGGTATGGCAAAAGAAAAAATAATATTATCAGTTAATTCTTTGATACTAATTTTATCAAATTTTTTTTGGTATTTATTTAATGGAAATTCAGCTTCTAAAGATAAATTAGACACGAAGTTTTTCTCCTGCAGGATCATAAAAATGTGGTGAGACAATTTCAACATCTATGGAAGTTTTTTGTAAAAGATTTACTGCTTGAACTGTTTCTCCTATTCTATTTTTACCATTTTCTATAAAACCTATACCTATAGAATGACCAAGGGTTGGAGAAAAAGCTACTGAACTAAGCCAGCCCTCATCATTTTTCATAATAAAAT
>MDTB01199723.1_pt1 | contig 12136 bp, 10 predicted proteins | sample 811161 | NCBI WGS metagenome assembly MDTB01 (sample SAMN05326650, study PRJNA326480) | marine metagenome | isolation source: seawater | place: Mediterranean Sea | collected 2009 | reverse complement strand
TCCTCCCGTCATGTTCAGTTTCAGTGGCAATGTTTGGAAGACATCGCTGGCACGTTTGACCAAGAGGCATGGCCGCTGTCCTTTGTGCGCCTGCATGCCCCAATGTTGGACGTTCTGGACCACCTGCAAGCCCAAATCCCCATCCGCTCCTTGCACTCTCATGAAGAAACGGGGGTGGCGTGGACCTTCGACAGGGACAAGGCGGTGTCGCAGTGGTGCAAGCGCCACCAGGTGCCTTGGTTCGAAGAACCTCAGCTTGGGGTGCAGCGTGGACGCACGCATCGACGGGGTTGGGTGAAAACGTGGCACGTGAACATGGCCCGTCCTTTGGCGCATCCAGACCCGACGACGTTCCAGCACATCACGCAGGGTCAATCTCCAACCTGGAGATGGCCCGAGGCGTGGAGGTGTGAATCCCCACCTGCAGTCACCCATGCCGACGACCTTGCAGGGGCCGGACCATTCCAGCCCGGAGGGGAACGGGCGGGACACAAGTATTTGGCCTCGTTTCTCGACGACGGACGGGTGCACACATACCAGCGGCACATCAGCAAGCCGGAAGCCAGCCGAACGTCTTGCAGCCGTCTTTCCCCTTATTTGGCATGGGGTGCGCTGAGCCTTCGCCAGGTCTTCCAAGCCCTCGAAGCCACGCCCAGGCAAGGAAGAAACCACCACGCGTTTGGGAGCCGGTTGAGGTGGCATTGCCACTTCATTCAAAAGTTCGAGGCCGAGCACGCCTTGGAATGGCGCAATTTGAACCGCGCGTACGACGCGTTGCCCACCGTGCACGACCCTGAAGCGCTGTCCAGGTGGAAGGAAGGCCAGACGGGGATTCCGCTGGTGGACGCGTGCATGCGCGCCGTGCGGGAGACGGGGTACCTGAATTTCCGCATGCGCGCCATGTTGGTCAGCTTCTTGACCCATCACATGAACCACCGATGGCAAGACGGTGTGACGCATCTGGCGCGCTGTTTTTTGGACTTCGAACCGGGCATCCACTTCCCTCAATTCCAAATGCAAGCTGGCGTCACCGGCATCAACACGGTGCGCATTTACAACCCGGTGAAGCAAGGGGAAGACCACGACCCTGACGGCGCATTCATCCGAAAGTGGGTGCCTGAATTGGCGCAGGTTCCGAGCAATTGCATCCACGCCCCGTGGACGGCCCCGCCGATGGAAGCCGCCATGGCCGGATGGGGAATGGAGGCCTATCCCGACCCTGTGATCGATGTGACTGAGGCGGCCCGGGCGGCCCGAGATCGGATGTGGGCGTTCCGCAAACGTCCTGAAGTCAAAGCAGAGGGACGGAGGATCTTGGCCCGCCACGTGGTGCCGCCTTCGGTCCAAACGAAAGGCCGAATGCGCGAACTTTGACCCATGGCCGAGACAACCTTGCTTCACCATGAAGTTGTGGGAGACAACCCCGATTTACCTTGGATGGTCTTCATCCACGGAGCTGGGGGGTCGATTCGCACGTGGAAGTTTCAGACCGATGCCTTTGCGCCTCATTACCGGTTGCTTTTGCTCGACTTGCGAGACCACGGGTTGAGCAAGGACATCCTCCCAGAATTTCCCGCCTACGACTTCGACATCGTGGCGCAAGACATCTTGAAGGTGCTCGACCACCTGGGCATCGAAGAAGCGCACTTCGTCAGCCTGAGCATTGGCAGTGTGATTCTTCAAAAAATCGACATGCTGCGCCCTGAATTGGTCGACCGCATGGTCATGGCGGGGGCCATTTTCGACGGGAGTTGGGTGATGCATTTGTTCGTGCACAGCGCGCGCGTGCTGAACCACGTCTTGCCCTTCCAAGCCATCTACTGGATGTTTTCCTTCATCGTGTTGCCACGAAGGAACCACCGCATGAGCCGGTGGATTTTCAGACGGCAGAGCCGGCGTTTGACTCAACTGGAATACCTGAAATGGGTGGAGCTGTACAAGCCGTTCTTCAAGTTGGTGAAAGACGTCATGTCGCGCCACGTGGCCAAGCCGTCCCTGGTTGTCATGGGCGACCAGGACCACATTTTCTTCAAGGCGGCCGAGCAGTTTGCAGAAGTGCACCGCAACGTGAGGTTGAGCGTCATCGAGAATTGTGGTCACGTGTGCAGCATTGAGGCGCCTGAGTTGTTCAACGAATTGGTGCTCAAGTTTCTTGAAGGGGCGGAGTTCCCGCAACGGGTTACGGCGACCCCTGTGCCGATGTCTTGGTCCGCGTTGAATGCCCTCCAGCACCCCAGTGGCTGACATGGCCCACAAAAAGCCACATTTGCCAGAGAAGGGCTGCGCGACCTGCGGAAGGCCGTTCACTTGGCGCAAAAAATGGGCCCGTTGTTGGGACGAGGTGAAACATTGCAGCGAGCGCTGCCGTCGGCAAAAGCAGCGAACATGACGGGCTGTGGGGTGTTGGTTTTCCCTCATGTCAACACTCCCACCCACCGACGCTTTGGGTTCAGCGCACACGGTGCGACTCGTGCTCGGGGACCAATTGAACGCGGCGCACCCATGGTGGTCGACGGTCGACCCAGGCGTGGTCACGGTGCTCGTGGAGTGCCGTCAAGAAACCGACTACGCCAAGCACCACATCCAAAAGGTGCTGGCATTTTTCCTGGCCATGCGTGGATTTTCAGCGGCCCGCGCAGAGGAGGGGCACCGCATGCACCACGTGACCATCGACCGACCTGAAGCCTTGAGGCCGATGTTGGAGGTGGTGCACGACGTGGTGGTGGCCACCGGGGCGACGCGCTTCGAGCACCAACTGCCGGACGAGTGGCGTCTGGATGAGTTGCTCCGCAGCGGCACAGCCGATTGGGGCGTCGAGGTGGTGCCCTGCGACACGCACCATTTCTTGACCCAACGGGAGGATTTGGCGACCCACTTCAAGGGCAAGAAGCAATATTTGATGGAGTCGTTTTACCGGATGATGCGGAAGCGCCATGCCGTGTTGCTTGACGTCGCCGGCCAGCCAGAGGGAGGAAGGTGGAACTACGACGCCAACAACCGAAAGAAGTTGCCCAAAGGTCACGTACCGCCTCAGCCCAAGCTGTGGCCGCGTGACGTGGAGGCCTTGATGGGCCAGCTCGACGAAGCTGGGGTCCAAACCGTGGGCCGAGTGGATCCGACCGCGTTCGGGTGGCCTGTGACCCGAGAGGAAAGTTTGGAATTGTTGGACGTGTTTGTGAACGAGCTCCTTCCATGGTTTGGCGACTTCCAAGACGCCCTGACGGAGGACAGCTGGACGGTGTACCACAGCCGCTTGAGCTTCGCCATGAACGTCAAGATGCTGAGTCCGCTCGAAGTCATCGAGGCGGTGGAGCAGAAGTGGAGAGAGGCGCCTTCCCATGCGAGCATCGAGCAAGTGGAGGGCTTCATCCGTCAAATCCTCGGTTGGCGGGAGTACATGCGAGGCGTCTACTGGGCCCACATGCCCGGGTATGCCGAGAAGAACTTCTTTGAGCACGACAGGCCGCTGCCAGGATGGTTTTGGACTGGGGACACGGGCATGCGCTGCTTGCAGCACGCGATCACCCAAACCCTTGACCACGCCTACGCCCACCACATCCAGCGCCTCATGGTGACCGGCAACTTCGCGTTGTTGGCCGGCATCGATCCGGACGACGTGGATGGATGGTATTTGGGGGTGTACATCGACGGCATTGAGTGGGTGGAGATCACGAACACACGCGGCATGAGCCAGTTCGCGGACGGCGGGATTGTGGGGACCAAGCCCTACGTGTCCTCCGCCAATTACATGCACAAGATGGGTCCCCACTGCGCGGCGTGTCGCTACAACCGCCAAGGCAAGACCGAAGACGACGCTTGCCCCTTCAACAGCCTCTATTGGCACTTCCATGCACGGAACCGCCACCTGCTGGAGAAAAACCCACGCATTGGTATGGTCTACCGGACTTGGGACAAGATGGACCCTGCCAAACAACAAGCCCTTCTCGACCGCGGGGATGCGGTCCTTCACAACCTCGAACAACTTTGACATGGCCACCCTTCATTGGTTCCGAAACGACCTTCGCCTCGACGACAACCCCGCTTTGCAGGAGGCCCTTCAAGGGGGAAACTTGGCGCTCGCTTATGTGATTGACCCCGCATTTTGGCAAGAAGACCGTTGGGGCCACTGCAAAACCGGACCCTTCCGCACCCGTTTTCTCTGGGAAAGCTTGGCCGATTTGCAACGTGCCATTGAAAACGTGGGCGGTTGCTTGCACATCTTGGAAGGTGCACCGCAACAAGTGCTCCCTGCCTTGATGTCCGACCTTGGATGCAAGGGCCTGACCGCCCAGGCCGAGCACACCCCAGAAGAGCTCGAGACCGAGTTGGCGGTAGAACGCGCCGTGGCGGAGTTGGGCGGACATTGCCGTTGGGTGGAAGGCCTGACGTTGTACCATCCAGAAGACATCCCGATGTCCTTGGAGGCGTTGCCCGACATCTTCACCCAATTCCGGAAAAAGGTGGAGAAAGGAAGCGACGTGCGCATGCCTGATCCGGCCCCGGAATCCATGACGTGTTTGGAGGCGGACAATCTGGGCGAGCTGCCAGAACTGGCGTCTTTTCTCAAGCGTCACGGCATGTCGCTTCCGGTGGACGACGCGCGCGCCGTGTTGCCCTTCCGAGGTGGCTCGAGCGAGGCGAGGGCCCGACTGAAGCACTATTTCTGGGACACGGAAAAACTGGCCGTGTACAAGAAGACCCGCAATGGCTTGGTGGGCGCAGACTACAGCAGTAAGTTCAGCCCTTGGCTGGCGAACGGGTGCATCAGCCCTCGTCGAATCGCCAGCGAGGTGGCCCGTTTTGAGGACACCGTGGAATCCAACGACAGCACATATTGGCTGGTCTTCGAGTTGATTTGGCGCGATTACTTTCGCTTCGTGGCCATGAAGTACGGGGCCAAGATCTTTCACAAGAAGGCCCTCAAGCCCGACAGCCCCAACCGCGGCACCCAACGGCACGCCTTCGAGGCGTGGAAGGAAGGGCGCACCAAAGACCTCTTCGTGAATGCCAACATGCGGGAACTGGCCCGCACGGGATTCATGAGCAACCGCGGCCGTCAAAACGTGGCCTCCTACCTCGTGCACGATTTGGGCATCGACTGGCGCCTCGGGGCGTCGTGGTTTGAGCATGTGCTTTTGGACCACGACCCAGCGAGCAACACCGGAAATTGGATTTACGTGGCCGGCGTGGGCAACGACCCCCGTCCCAATCGAAAATTCAACACTCAGCGTCAAGCAGAGATGTACGACGGCGACGGCAAATACCAAACCCTCTGGAGCGGAGATGCTTTGGAACTTGACGTACGCTGATCCGGACCGTTGGGCCGAGGTCTACGCCATTTCCGGAAAGCCGCTTCCGTGGTGGAAGAAGTCGGGCAGTCCCCGGCTACGCCTGCTCGACGGGTCTGCTGAGGTGCAAGCCCTCGTGGGCGAAACCTCAGACGTCAAGTGGGCCAACCTTCAGCGCACCCAATTGGGCGCCATTCTGTATTTCCGCGTTCGCCTGGAAGTCTACGGCGTGCCGTGGAACCGAGGGGACATTCAAGTGGCGTGGGCAGCGCTTGACGCCGATCTGACCATACACCTGCGCTCCAAGGACCAAAACGTGGAGCTTGCATTCTCTCCAGGGCAACTCAAGGCTGTGCAAGCCTTTGTGCGCGACACATTTGGGCCAACCTGACTCCAAACCGTTTCCGATGTACACACTTAATTTGTTGATTGCGTTTATATTGTACTCTAAAGAATGAAAGATGAGCAAGACGCGCACCCTGAATGAACTCCGTCAAACACACGAAGCCGTGTACACACCGCCCATGTCACATCAAGAAAAGATGGCCCAGCGGTTGGTGGGTGACATCTACGTGATCATGGACGAGGAGGGAAATCCTGTCGTGGCGTGCGACGATTTGGCCTGCTTGATTCAGACCCGTCCTGAGTGGTCGTCCCAGGAGCTGACCAGCCATTTTGACCAGCACGCCGAGCCATTCGTGGCTGCGAACGGTGAAAAGGTGCACCACGTGCGGCGCAAGAAGCAGCGCGTCTGAGCGGCGTTCCATAGCGGCATCAAAAAAAGCCCCGACTCATGCGAGCCGGGGCTTTTTTTTGCATCCTGCAGGTTCCAGGTCAGTGGCTGGCCAAGTACGCGGCAACGCCGGACGTTGTCTCTGCCATGGCTTCCTTGCCCTTCTCCCAATTGGCGGGGCAAACTTCGCCGTGCGTTTCGTTGTGAATCCATGCGTCGAGTACGCGGATGGCTTCATCAACACTCCTTCCGATGGGGAAGAAGTTCACCAGTTGGTGACGCACAATTCCTTCTTTGTCAATGAGAAAGAGACCTCGGTAAGCGACCAAGTTGCCGTGCGCGAGCAAATTGCCTTCTTCGTCGTAGTCGTATTCCCCAGCCAGCACGTCGTAGTTGTTGGAAACGGTTTTATTCAAGTCAGCAACCAGAGGATAGGTTACGCCTTTCAACCCCCCTTCCTCCTTGGGCATGTTGAGATATGCGCGGTGGGATTCAGGTGTGTCCGTTGAAACTCCGACTATTGCGCAGTTCCGAGATGCGAAATCACTCAACCTCTCCTGGAAGGCATGGATTTCGGTTGGGCAGACGTACGTGAAGTCTCGGGGATAAAAAAAGAGGATGACATATTTATCATCTAAGTACTGGTCAATCGAGAAGCTATCGACGATGTCCTTTCCATTGACAACTGCGGTTTCGCTGAAGTGGGGGGCCTTGCGGCCGACGAGAACTGCCATGATTCTTGAGAATTTAAGTTTTAATGATGTGAGGCAAAGGTAACAACGGCCCCCAGTGGGAATTCAGCGAATCTGTGCCAAGAATTGTCACGGAAGTCACATTTCAGCGCCGCATCTTTGTGTCATGAAGAATGGGGGAGACACCGACCGTTACATCAACCGAGAGCTCAGTTGGCTGTCCTTCAACCACCGCGTGCTTCAAGAGGCCCAGTCCGGGGACAATCCGCTGGTGGAACGCATGCGCTTCCTGGGTATTTTCTCCAACAACCTCGACGAGTTCTACCGGGTGCGGGTGGCATATTTGCAACGGATGGCGTCTGTGGATGCCAAGGCGAAGACGACGTTGGGCTTTCCGGTCGTGGACACGTTGAAGGAAATTGAAGCCCAAATCACCCGACTTCAAAGCGAGTTTGACGAAACTTTCGTCGCCCTTCAGCAGGAGTTGAGGCGCGAGGGCATCGCCATGGTGGACGAAGCCCACCTCGCCCTAGGAGATGCGGAATTTCTGGACGATTACTTCCGCCGTACGGTCCGTCCTTCCCTCGTGCCCATCATGTTGGGGCGAGGGGTGGAAATGCCTGAATTGGTGGACGGGGAGGGGTATTTGGCCATTCGCCTCACCACGGCAGAGGGCAAGAAGAAATTGGCCCTCATCCAATTGCCGAGCCACTTGCCCAGGTTCTTGACGTTGCCGTCTGACCAAGGCTTGAAGCGCGTGATGTTTCTGGACGACGTCATTCGAGAGGCTCTGCCCCGCATCTTCAAGTTGTTCGAAGCGGTGCACATCGAGGCGTTTGCCATCAAGGCGACCCGAGATGCGGCCATCGACATGGACGACGACTTGAAGCGATCCGTGATGGCCAAGATGGAGCGTGGGCTCAAGCGGCGGAGCTCCGGTGAGGTCGTCCGTTTCTTGTATGACCGGCAGATGCCGAAGGACATGCTCCAGGCTTTGCTGCGTAAGCTGGAATTGCAGTCGGAAGCGAGCGTCATTCCAGGCAAACGGTACCACAACCGCCGGGACTTGATGGGCTTCCCCGATTTCGACCGGTCCGAGTTGGTGCACTCCACCCAAAAGCCTTTGACCCATCCTCGCTTGAAGGCCGCCAGCAGCGTGATGAACGCCATCGACGAAGGGGACATTCTGTTGCACTATCCGTACCACAAGTTTGTGCATGTTGTGGACTTGTTGCGTGAAGCGGCCATCGACCCGAGTGTCCGAACCATCCAAATCAACCTGTACCGTGTTGCCAAGAACAGCTTGGTGATCAACGCGTTGGTGAACGCCGCCCGCAACGGGAAGCACGTGGAAGTTGTGGTGGAATTGGCGGCGCGTTTCGACGAAAAGCAAAACATCCGCATCAGCAACATGCTGAAGGAGGCAGGGGTGGCGGTCCGCTTCGGGATTCCCAAGTTGAAGGTGCACGCCAAGCTGATCCTCATCACCCGGAAGCATCAGGGTCGCGTGCGACGCTACGCCCACATTGGCACAGGGAATTTCCACGAGAAGAACGCCGGGGTGTACGAAGACTTGAGCTTGCTGACCGCTCACTCGGACCTCACGAAAGAGGTGGCCAAGATTTTCGACTTCTTTGAAAGCAGCTTCGAGCGCAAGCAATACAAGCTTTTGTTCGTCAGTCCCTTCACGAATCGCCGGCGGTTCATGAACCTCATCAACGAGGAGATGAAACGGGCGAAGGCCGGGAAGGAGGCATGGATTCGACTCAAGTTGAACAACCTGGTGGACACAGGGATGATCGACAAATTGTACAGGGCGTCGTCGGTCGGCGTACGCATCCAGCTGGTGGTGCGGGGCATTTGCGCGCTCAAGGCGGGCGTGCCAGGCATGAGCGACAACATCGAGGTGAGGTCGGTCGTGGGACGCTACCTGGAACACAGCAGGTTCGCAGTCTTTGCTGGTGGCGGCGACATGCAGGTGTACCTCAGCAGCGCCGATTGGATGACCAGGAACTTGGACCGCCGGGTGGAAGTCACCACGCCCGTATTGGACCCTGGGTTGAAGGCCCAGCTCGTGGATTTGTTTGACCATCTCTGGCGCGACAACCAGAAGGCCAGGTGCGTGACAGGGAACGGTGACAATCGTCCTGCAGGCGAGGTCAGGGGCGAACCTTTTTTGGCCCAAGAGCGCCTGTATGCGTACCATGCCGACCGAAGATGAAGTGCGCAGCCATTGACATCGGATCCAACGCGGTGAGGCTGCTTGTCTCGCGCGTGGAAGAAGTGGATGGCCGTCCACAAGCTCAAAAACTGGCCTACTACCGCGTCCCCATCCGACTTGGCGCAGACGTGTTCAGCACGGGTGCCGTGTCGGACAAGCGCATGTCTGAGCTGACCAAAGCCATGAAGGCGTTTTGGCATTTGATGGACGTGCACGGCATCGATTGGTTCAGGGCATGCGCCACCAGCGCCATGCGCGAGGCCACCAACGCGATGGCGGTGTTGAAGCATGTGAAAAAGCGGGCCAACGTGAGCATCGAAATCATCTCCGGAGACGAAGAGGCGGATTTGATCTTCTCCAACTTCAACGCGGCCGATTTTGACCAGGACAAGGACTATCTGTACATCGACGTGGGGGGAGGCAGCACGGAATTGACCCTGATTCGACACGGCAAACGCATCAAAGGGAAGAGCTTTCAATTGGGAACGGTCCGTGCCTTGCAGAACCATACCCCCGACGGCGAATGGGACGCTGTGAACGCTTACATCGGAGAAATCTCTGAGCCCGGACGCCCCTTGTACGCCATCGGGACTGGAGGCAACGCCAACCGTCTGCAGCGCCTTGCACTGCTCCCGAGGCAGGACGCGGTGTCGCTGAAAAAACTCCTCAAATTGTCGGACGCCTTGGCTTCGGCAAACCACGAGGAACGCATGTCACGGTTCCATTTGAAACCCGACCGGGCGGAGGTCATTGTGCCCGCGGCAGACATTTACACCCGGGTCATGCAATTGGCCCAGGCGACCCACATGCACGTGCCCAAGGTGGGACTCAGCGACGGCATGGTTATGGCCGTCTACAAAGCGTGGAAGGCCTCCGAAAAGGGGTGACCTTTCCAGAGACCTTCCAACAAATCGGTTGGGCGTGAGCCCCTGTCTCAGAGGTTCTTGGCCAAGAAGGCGTCAACCTCATACGCGCGCTTGGGCTTCAACACAATCTTGCCTTCGCTGTCCAGCAAGAAGTACGTGGGTGTGGCGGTGATTTTGTAGTCCTTCACGATGGGAGAGTCCCAACCTTGCAGCTGGCTTACGTTGGGGTAGCTCATGCCGCGTTGCTCGATGACGCCCACCCAAGTCGAGCGCGCTTGGTCCAAGCTCACGCCAATGGCTTCGAAGCCCTGGCTCTTGTACTTCGCATGCACTGGGATCAACGCGGGAATCTCTTGCTCACATTTGTGGCACCAAGAGGCCCAGAACATGACCAACGTGTACTTGTTGGCTTTGGCCGTTTCCATAAGATTCAAAGCTCCCCCGTCCCACTTGTCCATGGTGAAGTTGGGCGGAATCTTGCCCACTTGAAGGTTGATGATGCCCTGCGCACGCTGACGAATGACGTCGCTCAAATCCGCACCGCAATCCTCGTCGTAGATGTAGTTGTCGAGGATGTATTGGCAGATGTGCTCCTTGCCGGTGTTGTAGAATCCCTCAAGCATGGAGTACAACGCGCTTTCAAGGGTGACCGGGTTGGGCTCGAAGTGCGCCTTCACCAAGTCGATGCAGGCCAAGAATCCCGGGTCGTTGCCCTTGCTGTATGCCACCATGAATCCTTGAATACGGTCGCTGATCGCCATGCTGCGAACCAAGCTGTTGTCCAAGGGGTCCATGTCGTCGAAGTAGTTGCCTTGAGACTTGGGGTACTTGGGGTTGCGCCAGCCCAAAAACTTGGCGAGGTACGTGTCAGGGTATTGGCCCATCAACTCGTGCTGCTTGGCCACCAACTCCATTTCCTTGTCCTCAATCTGCTTCTCCACCTGAGCACGGAAAGGGCTGTCCTTGAGTTGCTTCCGGAGCGAACGGATTTGGTTGTTGTTGACGCGAGAGAAATTCTGGTACGTGAACCACGCCGTGTTCTCTTGGCTTCCTTCCGCCGTCTTGCTGCTGGTCAATTGCTTGGAGCGGAACTTCAAATTGACCTGCGGCTCGTCGGGGTTCATCACAAACTGACAGTTGTTCTTGGCGTTGTCGGTGGCCAATTGGTAGAATCCGCGGTGCACCTCCACCTGGCCAAAGTCAAAGGCTTGGTTCTGCACCTTGGCGCTGTCCATCAGGGTCAAGTTGCGGCCCTCGGTTTCGTAGAGGTACAAGACCGTGCCGTTGGCGGCAGGCACCGTGCCCTGCAAGCGCACCTTGCCTGTCTTGTCCCCGCGGTTCGCGTCGTTCACTCCGTCTTTCCATTTGGCAGAGACGGTGACGTCGGGTTGTTGAGAAGCGGCGGGCGCACTGGCTTTCGCTGTGCTGGTCGCAGGCTTTGAAGTTGCACGAGAAGAGGTTCCTTCAGAGGTGTTTCCGCATCCGACAGCAAGCGCTGCGGCCATGCAAAGTGTCCAAATCATGGGATGTTTCATTGGTTGAAAATCAGCTTGCACGAATGTAACGCCGTTTGACGCATTGAAAGTCCCTGAGGTTTTAGGTTGTCACGTAACTTGTGTGAATGGAGCGGTCAAAAGCCTTCACCTTGCTCGGATTGTCCGAGAACGCCACCTTCGACGACATCATGGACGCCTTGGATCAAGCGGTGTTCAAGGTCCGTGACCAGTTTCTGAGAGGGGCGGTGATTCCCAAACTCGCAGCCAGCCGCGTGGAGCGGTGCGTGTTGTTGAGTGACGTGGCCCGGACGTTGGGGGTCTCGGCATTGGGGGCGCCTGTGACTGTTCCCCAAATGTTGCCACTTTCAGAGACGCTGGAAGGCGTGGTGCGTGGCCATGTGGAAAACGTGCGTCGGTGCCGGACGGCGATGGCCGCCACACTCGATTCGGACAGCGTGGCCCAGCTGGGCAACATGATGGCCAACCTTCAATCGGAGTATATGAAGGCGTTCCTGGAGCACACCGAGTCCTTTGAAAACGACGACCATCAAGTGGCGGTTCCTGCGCGTGAAGAGGCCGATTGGATGGCCTTGCTTTCCGCGATTCGCGCCCACGAAGAAGGCCCCGGAGGTGGGGCCTTGCTTCAAGAGTTGGTTCAAAAGGAGCGCGCACGCATGCGCGCCATGGTCAGATCCACTGCGCCAGCGCAGCATTGAAGGTGGCCGATGGCCGCATGACGGCCTCGCATTTCGCGGCGTTGGGTCGGTAGTAACCTCCCAACTCCACAGCCTGTCCTTGCACAGCGATGAGTTCCTCGACGATGTTGGACTCCTCTGTTCG
>MDTB01185908.1_pt1 | contig 12136 bp, 12 predicted proteins | sample 811161 | NCBI WGS metagenome assembly MDTB01 (sample SAMN05326650, study PRJNA326480) | marine metagenome | isolation source: seawater | place: Mediterranean Sea | collected 2009 | reverse complement strand
TTTGATTCTTCTACTGGATTATCATCTTTTGATTCTTCTACTGGATTATCATCTTTTGATTCTTCTACTGGATTATCATCTTTTATAGAATAAAAATGTAAATCATTATCTATACCAGGTAAATCAATATCTTTTACCAAAAATGAAAGAAAGCTTGTTTTTAGGTCTTCTTCAGAATCTTTAAAACCTACTTCTTTACGTGCATTCATATATTTTTCTAAATAAATATCTTTAAATTCAGGATATTCTTCGTCTAATTTTAAAATAGAATTACGTGATGATAGAATAATTTCTTTAATTTCTTTCATTTTTTCTACATGTTGTAAATAAGTCCATGATAATTGAGCTTTCTTTACATTAAGAGTAATATAATTGTCATAAGGATCTTCACTTTCTTTTTGTGTATCTTCAAGTAATTTTTCTTGGTTTTCTTTAATCTCCTTCATTTTCTTTTCGTCATCTTTCTTAATTTCTTTAATATCATTGCTCATAGATTCCGTAGTTTGTTTTCGTATATCTATTTCATTAGTTTCAGCCGACCACTTAGAAGATTTTGTTAAAGGAAATGGTCTTCCAACATAAGTATGATAAATTTGATGATAAGAATCTACATTACGAATAATAAATTCAGCTCTCGTATTTGCCTCATCCATACTTACATAATTTCCTCTTAATTTAGCAAAACCATATATTCCATTTTCGTTTGGAGTAGAACCTTTCGCTGGAACAAAAGATATTAAACCTATATTTTGCATAGGAGGTACAGGATCAGCATATACACGATCTACAGCTGGAAATTTTTTTGTAAAATCATTATTATTTAATTGTTCTAATGCTAAATTAACTTCGTTTTCTGATAAAGTAATAGAAGATTGATCTGGTTTCCATTTATTGGATAAATCACGATCTTCTGGAGCTGTTAAAGAACTTTCTTTTTTATATTCTACATTATTTGACATTATTTAATTATTAAAGATTATTCTTTAGATTAAAAAGAATAATCTCCTAACTCACAATAACTTGGATCTACTTCTTCTGATGCATCATATAAATTTTCTCTTTCCATTTCAAATAATATTTGATCAAATATAGCATGAAATTTTTCTGTATGTCCTATTTCGTCACACAATACATGAGATAATTCATGAGCTAAAACATAAGTTAATAGATTTGTATTATAATATTCTCCTTTATGATCTTTTAAACACAAATAAACTTTATTTTTATTTATAGTATAACTTTTTTCTCCTCTAAAAAGACTTTTATTTATTATATTAAGAATAATTTCAAATTTGTCTTTATGATTTAATTCTTTCAAATGTTTTGTCCATGTTTTATTTTGATATTTATCATAAGTAAAATAATTTCTGAATATAGTTCTTAAATTATGTAATTGAGGATCATTAGCATGTTGGTATTTTTCAACTTGATTTACTATTAAATAAATTACTAATGCTAAAAAAATTGTTCCTAAAACATAACAAAATATACGCATTATTATTAAACTTTTATCATCTGAACTCATACTTGTTCCCATTTATTAGTTAGAAATAAAAATTAATCAATATTTAATCCATAAAAAAAAAAGTAAATCTTTTTTGATAATTTATCTCCTATTCTTCTTTTTTTACCATTTGATAATTCATATTCTAAATCGGATAATAATTTAGGTCTTAAATCTTCTGGTATAGATTCATAAACTTTAATTAATGATAATAAATTTACATATTTATTAACTATTATTTCGCTAATTTTTTCTGTTACTTGTGGGATAAGAGATAATTGTGTTATAAACCATACTTCAGGGGTCATATTTTTTTTCTTAGATATTTTTAATGTAGCAGAATATTCGCTCTTAGTTATTTTTTTTTCTTCTTGTTTAAAATAATTATCTATTTCTTTTGTAAGTTTATTAAATAATTTATCTACAAATATTGCTGTCTCAGAGATAGTATAAGTTTTATATACTTTAACATTATCTCGTAACATAGTATTAATAATACTACCTAATAGAGTAGATACTGGTATACCATTAATGTTTTCCGAAGATTTTTTATTTAAATTTCCTTCAATTATAAACATAATTCTTTCTGTTGGTATTCCAGATCCCAGTAATCTAGCTTTTTGTTCCCTATGTCTTCCGTCACATATACTAGCCTTCAAATCATTAATAGTTTTTCTTTCAATTATTAAAACAATTTCACCTTTTTTTCTAAATACTATATCTCCAATTTCTAAATTTTCTCTAATATATTTTGATTGTACAACATTAATTAATTCTCTTTCTCTGTTATCTATAATTAATTCTAAATCGTTCATTTATATAAAAATAATTAATATTTAGATCTATAGAAACTAAAATTGAAATATTAATTACACAAATATTTTATATTAATACATGATAGATAGAGAGTTAGGAAAAAAAGCTTTATTTACTGTTTTAAGTCAAAAACAAAATGTAAATATTATTGAAAAAAATATTTACGATCTTTCAAAAAAAACTGGAATAAATTATATAACTATTATATATGAATGTATAGGAAATATAATACAAAAAATTCCTCTAAAAGAAGTTTTAGAAAATATAAAGAAAAAAAAAATTATGTGGAATAATCCTGTTTTCACGGATATTTCTTTAAGAATTAAAGAACAAAATGATTTCATAAAAAATCCTTTTGAAGTAGAAGAAGGAGTTTTTCAATGTAAAATTTGTGGAAGTAGAAGAGTTTATTCTTATTCTAGACAGGATAGAAGTTGTGATGAAGGAACTAGTGTTTACGCTCAGTGTGTTGCTTGTAAGGTGCAATGGCGGGAAAGAGGTTAAATCTTTCTCCTCAGGTTCAGTGAAAAAATTCTACTTTTTGTTTTTAGTATCCTGGACACATTGTATAATCCTATCCCCAACTACATTAAAATGATCAATATTAACATAAGGTTCGTGTGATTCCGAACCAGGCCAGTATTTTTTACCAGGTGGAGGTTTCAAATTAATATAACGATCAAACTTGGAATCTGTATTGGAAATTTCATGTAATTTATCCATTTATTATTTAATGTTAATTCGATTAAATTAACATTAATCTACTTTTTCAAAATTGCTTTGATCTATTTTACTAATAGATGAATTTAATTCTCCATTAGATTTAGCTTCTTCTAATTGATTTTTTATATTTTGTTCAATTTTAAGGCTGTTTTTTTCTACATTAGACATATGATTATTATTATTATTATTATTATTATTTCCCGATAATGCACCTAACATAGGACCCATCATACCTACTAAATTAGCAATATCTGGAGGCGCACCTGGACGATTTCCTTCTGGTATTTCACCTGGTTGGGGAACATTCATACTATTCATCATAGTATTTATTAATTCTGCAGGATTTGCATTATTTGTATTTCCATTATTACATGCCTGATCTGGATTTAGATTAGTTACTAATTGTTGTACTGTTCCCATCAAACGACCTAAATCTAATGAACCATTTTCTAATCCATTTCCCATATTACTTACTAAATCTTGGAAAATACCTGATTTCATAATGGAACTTACAGCTTCCATAGGATTAGCGTTTGGATCTACGTTTTCTTCGACTTTACTAATAATATCATTCAAAAAATTTGCTTCACCACCATTAACACCTGCTTTTTCAGATGCTTCTTTTAATAATTTTTTAGCTTGTCCAGTCGGATCAACAAGAGCAGATATAGTTAGTAGATGTTTCCAAATAATATTTTTAGTTTCTTGATCAGCTTTAGAAAAAATTAATTTCATATTAATATAAACTCTTTCTGAGTAAACAATTTGATTATCTTTAATTTTCTTTACATTTTTATTTTCAATAGCTTCTCTATTATTTAAACAAAAAGTTCTAAATGCTTCAATATGTTTTAAAATTGGTTTTTCGTGTGCAATAGTTGTTTTTGATATTAAATGCGCATATAATTTTAAAGATCTATTATCTTTTCCAAATACTTCATTTAAACATAAGGTAAAATTTGAAATTGCTCTAAAAGTAATTAAACTTGTATCATTCATTGTTACACTGTATAAATATGATTTTAAATAATTTTATTTACGATTCAAAGAAAAATTAAGAATAATATAAATGTATCAGTGTAAAATTTGTTCTTCACAATTCAAATCTGAAGTTGGTTTAAATAATCATACTAAAAAAAGTTTATCTTGTAATAAATACAAATTTGTAAATTTTACTTGTGAACGTTGTGGAATAAACTTAAAGGGTATAAAAAATATAGATGATCATATTAAAATATGTAAATCAGAATATTTTATAAATCCAATAGAAAAATTAACTAATGAAAACAAAAATTTAAAAGATCTTTTGGTTTGTGAAAGAGCAAAAATAAAATTATTAATAAATTTATTAAAAAATAATTGTAATATTGATTGTACTAAGTATTTTACAGAAGAAGAAGACTTATTACGTATATATAACACTGAAGAATGTCAAAATCCATTAAATATAGAAAGTAAAAAGAACAAATATAGTTCGTTTGATGACAATTTATACAATTCAGAAGTTATAATAAATAAAGAAGAAAATAAAGAAGATAAAAGTCTAGTATATAATATGGGTGAATTATATACAAGTTTAGAAGAAAGAATAACAAAAATAAAAAATAATAGAACTTATACGATTTTTTTGGAAGAAATTAAAAAAATTAGGTGGCAAATTTTTGATATTGTTAACATTAAAGAGTATATAGTATTTTTAAATAAACATGTAAATATTTTATTTGATGTATTCAGAACAAAAAAATTTTTAGATACTAAGATACATTTAATAATTTCGAAAAATCTTTATCCCTTGGAAAAAAGATTAATTCGTTATAAAGATTATAAATATTCATCCATAGAAAATGAAGAAATTGTCAAATTAAGAGATAATATAAAGAAAAATATAGCTTGTTCTAATTCATATGTTACATATTGTAAAAATAAACTACATGAACAATTTTATAATTATAGTATAGTAGTTTTACCAATTACAGAATTATTAAAGGTTTTTTTGATAAATAAGTATGGTTTTTTTAATATTATATATATTCCTCTAAAGGTATCAAGTAATGAAGATCCTTTTAGTTTTTATATTCTAGAAAAAATACAAAAGGAAAGAAAACATTGGAAAATGGATTGTAGATTAGAAGATACATGTAATTCTTTAATGATTGATTTATTGGAATATATGATAAATCAATTTCGTATTATATATAAAGATGTATTTGGAGACAATGATTATAGACAAAATTTTGGTAGCAAATGTTATATTACAGAAAATGATTTAGAACAAATCATTTTTAATATTTTAAAAACAAGTAAAGTAAAATCTTTCTGTAAAAGTGTTCAAAATATTATTAAAGAAAAGGCTACTTATAAACCAAATGAATATGATAAATTCAATTTACTGAGTGACGATTTATTACAGAAAAAAAGATTTTCTACTTTAGAAGATAAAGAAAATTTAGATATTTTTCGTAGATTATTTGATACCATAAATATGATTGATTTAGAAAATTTATACATACAAAAAAATAATATAATAAAATTGGATTTATTATAAAATATTTAAATACTATAAAAATGAAACTGAAGTCAATATTTACCTTTATTTTATTATCATTCGTAAAATCTTTTAATTTTGATAATAAAAAATATTGTAATAAATTTAAAATTCCGTTACTAAATAAGAATCAAGAGTTGTTATTAGAATTTGATAATAATAAATGTAAATTATATTGCAAAGGATATATTAATTTTGAAAAAAAAGATTGGTGGTATTTTAATACTGATAATATCGATGATATAAATAAAAAAGTATTAGAAGATAGAGAAATAATTAATTTAACACGTAAATTTTTATTTTCTTTAAGAGATATTAGATATAATACAGAATTAGATACAATATCAATAAATATTAAATCTTATATTTTTCCTATAGATAAAAAGATTTCACTCTATCCAATATGTTAAGTTATTAATATTATAATATTAATAACTCTAACTTATATCAAATTCTGGTAAAGCTTTAAATATTTCATTACCCAAATTATTAGAACCATGTTCATCTATGGTAGGTAATTTATGTTTCTCTTTTTTCTGCTCTTCTTTCTTACCCCCTTCTTCCTTTTCTTTATTCTCTATTTCTTCATTCTCCTGAATTTTTTTTTTTGAACTCATTTATAATATAACTAGAAAATTAAAACCGAATAATTTTATTACCTCTAATTAGAGTATTTGTTTTTAAATAATAACTTACTATTTTGTCGATTAATTCTGGCTTTGTTTCGATAAGTTTGTTACTTTTGTTAATTTGTTTTTCCATAATAAAAAAATCATTAGAAATTAATTTTATCATTTTTCTTATTTATTAAAAATTTAAAAAATTAATTCAATTTTTTCTTTTCTTTATTTTTCTTGTTTCTATTTCAGTTAACCATTTTATATAATTATCATTAAAATGTTCTAGTTCATTTAACCATATATCTTCTTCTGATTTATTAATAAGATTACTAAGTTTTTTATGAAGTAAACTAATTTCTTCATCCAATTGTTTTACTTTTTCTAATGTAAATGTTCTAACTTGTAATCTAAGTAAATAATCATAAGAATCATTTTCTTTATCATATTTTTTTTCTTCCAGACATGATATAATGTATTCTTCACTTTTCTTCATAAAAGAAATATTTTCACTAATTACATCTTGAATAAAACGTTGTTTATTACTTAAATGTTTTATATCCTTTTCTAAAATAGATATTTGGTATTTTTTTCTTTTCTGGTAAAATTGCAAACGTACATGACAAAAATCATTTATAATTTTGTCTATTGTAGTATATTTTTTTAATTTATTATTACTATCAAACAAAACCATATTGGAAGTATAGAGATAACTTTCTAATTTAAGATTATTTAAATTACACAATAATCCATCTTTAGATTCTTCGATTACAAAATGTACATCATTTGTTGTTGAATAATTTTTAAAGTGTTTGATCTTCTTTTCAATTACTAAATCTTCACAATATTCTTTAAATTTATTAGTCCATAATCCTATTGGTAATTCTTTTATTTCTTTTGAATTTTTCTTTTCATTTAATACACCTTTACTTACAAATCTATCTTCTCCAGAAGGTTCTATATTACCTTTAAAAGATCTATACCAAGGTATTAGAGAAGGTAAGAGAGATAAAGAAGAACCATCATCAGGATCTATTAAAAAAATTTCTCCATCATTTTTTAACCATATTTTAATACATTCAATTATATCTAATGGATTATAACAAGGAATTGTACAAGACCAGCCAGTTCCTATACCAGCTGTACAACCATTTACTAAAATCATTGGAATAATAGGAATATAAAATTCTGGTTGTACGAAATCTCCATCATCATTTACATAATTAAGTATAGGATCATCTTCACTTCTGAATATATATTCTGTCATCTCTTCCATTTTTGTATAAATATACCTAGCACTTGCAGCATCTTTACCACCTTCTAGTCTGGTACCAAAACCTCCATCAGGATAAAGTAAAGGAATATTATTTGTCCCAGGAAAACTAGCAGCCATATTAATAATTGTATCTTGTAAATTCTGTTCTCCATGATGATAATTGGAGTGTTCTGCTGTATATCCAGATAATTGAGCAACTTTTAAAGAAGATCCTGAAAATTTAAGATTTCTTTTACGTACTGCGTATAGAATTTTTCTTTGTGATTCTTTTAATCCATCTATACCATTAGGTATAGATCTAGCACAATCTGCATGGGAAAATTTTATCATCTCTCCGTCCAAAAAATAAGAAATAGACATATCAGAAATTTTTGGTTGGTCGTCTAAAGAATAGGTATATGATTCAGGAATATAATTTTCTAGCCATTTTTTTCTTTCATCAGTAAATTTTTTATTAAATACCTTATTCATATTATTATTAGTTTGTTTATCTATCTTATATTCAATCATTTTATTACCAAAAGTATCTGGTACATCTTCTTCTCTAGTAGTTCCTAATCCTTTATAATATTTAGATTTTACCTTTGTATTGTGTTCTAAATATTCTTTGAATCTTCTTTCATCATAAAATAATAAATCTTTTTCTTTTGGAATAAAAACACGAGCTATAGGAGTTTCCATTGCTAATATATAAGAATCTTCTCTATCTAGCAAAGATGGAAACAAAGAATGAATTAAATTAATAATTAAACCCTTAATATGTATACCATCTACATCAGCATCTGATACAATTACTACTTTACCATATGACAAAGACTTAAAATTATCTTCATCATTATAATCACAATCATATTTTAAACCTAATGTTTGAATAATAGATACAATTACTTTGTTAGCTGCGATACTACTAGATGTAGAATTACGAACATTCAAAAGTTTCCCCGTAACAGGTAATACTCCGAACCAATCTCTGCCATGTTTATCATAAATACCAGTTTCTATACCAGCCACAACGTAAGTTTTTGCAGATAAACCTTCACAAATAAATAAAGTACAATCTTTTGAATATTTCGTACCTGCATTATTAGCAGAATCTAAACCTTCAATTTTAACATATTTCTTCTTACCTTTTTCTGTCTTTTTTAATGCTAAGATTTCCTTAGTTTTTATGACATTTTCGATATTTTCCATATTCGACCATTTAAGAATAGTATTAATATGCGAAGATTTTACATTTGAAGTAATTGCAGGAGATTCTAATCGATTTTTATCTTGACCATCAAATTCTGGACGTATTACAGTAGATACAATAAAAATACGGAAAAACTGTCTGACATCATTAATATTTAATTTAGGTGATTTACTCTTACTTTTTTTATCTTTACCATTAAATTTATCAATAATAGGTCTAAAAATACTTTCCGTCCAAGAATCTACATGTTGTCCACCTAGTCTAGTATAAACTCCATTTACAAATGAAACGAATTGAAATTTTTCAGAAGGTGTAATTAAACATTCACAATCTTGAGTTTTTATATATAATCTTTCTTCACTAATACAATCGTACAATTGTGAATATTGACTTAGATTTTTTACAGGAATTAATTTATTATTGAAATATACCTTTGTATTAGTTAACATAGATGCATCAATAACATGACGAATATACAAATTAATAATATCTTCACTATAATTACTCAAACCAAAATGATTAAAATCTGGTATCCATGATACCTTTGTATATCCTTTTCCTTTTTTTACCGAACTAATAATAGGTGATTCTACATCGCGCATATTATTTCTCCATGTTTGAGAAAATTTTTTTCCATTAATAGGATCAAGACCCTCTACAGTAAATTGAGAAGAAAATATATTACATAATTTAATTCCTAAACCATTTCTTCCAGCAACTACTCTTTCTTCTTCATCATTATAATTTGAACCAGTTAATAATTGTCCAAATATCATTGTATGATTGTACACTCCTTCTGTATCATTTATTTCTATTGGAACTATATCACCATCATTCCAAATTGAAGTTTTTCCACTATCTCTATCTATTTCTACATATATAGATGAACATGGTGTAGAAGTATTCTTACTTCTCTCTACATTATCAATTGTATTAGATAGAGCTTCTACAAATATACGTAGAATAGCAGGAGAAGTTACAATGTTAGATAAAATGATTTTATATAAATTTTCACTTTCGATAGCTATAAATTCATCGAAGTTTCTTAATCTAGTAGATCCAACATACATGTCTGGTCGATCCAGACAATGAGAAATAGGATCCTTTTTTATATATTTACGACTCATTTAACTATTAAATAAAGATAAATCTTTAGAATCAATTTTAATTTTATTGCTTTTAATAAAATGTCGATAGATAATATTCAAGCATGGTGTATAGGATTATTAATTTTTGTATTAATATTGATTATGGCAACAATTATAATTTTACTTTGTTCTCGTAAAAATGAAACATTTACCGATTCAAAAGTACCAAAAATTAAATGGCCTTTTTTAAATTTAGAAAACGAAAAAGGAGAAAATATTAATATTTTAGTAATTAGAGCTTATCTAGATAGTAAAGAAATGAGAAAAAAATTTTTAGAATTATACGAAAAAGGTTGGAAATTTATAGGTTGTAGTAGCAATCAATCTTTCCCAAGATGTTGTGATAATCCTTATGGTTCTTATGCAAATTGTAAAAATAAAGATAATCAAAAAATTGGAGGTAAAGATATAGAAGAATATGTTTTAGGATGGTGTCATTGTTTCCGAGAACCAGAAAAATATATTAAACATAATATACCAACCTTACTTTGTTCCGAATCTGATTTTAATTCTATACAACTCGTATCTGTTAAAAAACTTGAAAAGAAATATGATTATATTTGTGTACAACCGAAAACTAAAGATTGTAAACCTGGATGGCATCATTACTATAAAAACTGGCCTCTTTGTGAAAAAGGTATACAAATTATGTCTGATGAACTTGGTCTAAAAGGTTTAATTGTTGGTACTCATGATTGTTCCATTAATATTAAAAATAAACATTTAATTGAAACAACAGACTTTCTACATTATTGGAAATTTTTAGACAAAATAAGAGAATCTAGATTTTTATTTTTACCTAATCTAGAGGAAGCTTCTCCTCGTATAGAAACTGAGGCTTTATGTGCTGATGTTCCAATTTTAGTTTACGAAAATATACTTGGTGGTTGGAAATACGTTAATCCAGAAACTGGTTTATTTTTTAACGAAAATAATTTAAAAAATCAAGTTGAACTTATGTTACATAATATTAAAAAAAATAAATATAATCCAAGGAAAAATTTTGAGAAAAATTTCGACAAAGTTATGGCTGTAAAATTAAGAAATTGGTTGTTTGAATTATATCCAGATATGACACCAAGTAAATGGGTAAAATTCTCTATTAGTGGTTAGTTTTATATTTTTCTAATATAAAACTATTTTTGTAATAGTAATTCTAATCTTTTATCAGATGATGGTACTTTATCAGTAATAAAAAAATTACTATTTATAATATCTTGATAAAAAAATTTCAAATAATCATTTAAATAAGGTTCACCTGATAACATAAATTTATTAGGTTTATAATTTAATCTAATATCCATAATATTTAAATAACCTCCTGGTTTTAATAAACGATAACACTCTTCTAATATTTGTTTTCTACCATGCTGAGGTACTTCATGTAATAAAAACATACTATTAATAAAATCAAAACTTTCATTCATAAATTTAGTTTTGTGAGCATAATCTTTGATGTATATTATATCATCTTTTTTACAATTTTTTAACATTGCTAATGAACAATCTATACCTAATATTTTAGAAACAGGGAAAGCTTCTTTTAAAGCTTGAGTAGACATACCAGCACCACAACCTATATCTAAAACATAATTAGGATTATAAGGTAGATATTTTTTCGTTGAAATTAGAGAATTTAATCTTATATTTTCCCCATTATAGGCGATTTTATCAATTATTTTAGAACTATAAGGAGCACAGAAAGCATGAAACTTACCTCCCAGACCAATATTACCAAAATTATGGATTTTATTATTATAATACCAATTAAATTTATAAGAATAAATAAGTTTAAAAAGTATAAAAAATATTTTTCTCATTTTTTTATTTTTTTATCAAATTAATTTTTAAAATCATTTTTTATATTTTCAACAATATGGTAAAATTAGGGATATTTTCTATTTTATATCCTAAAATAATAGGCATATTAATTGTAGGAATTCCTTGAATATATTTTTTAATATTAGAAGAATTTTTAATAGTATATAAAGTATAAGAACTATATGTTATAGAATTATTTTCAGTATAAACATAACCATAATTATACCAAAAATTATTTATGGAAAAACATTTACTTAAACTAGTAGTATTTACAGCCAAATATAAATCTGATGATATAAGAGGATTTTTGAAGAAATAAGGTGAATTACTTTTTATATTGATTGTTTTATATAATTTATGTTTTGATTTATATTCTGAAATTATTCCATTAATAGAATTTTTACCTCTTAGTATATTCTGAAAATGATATTGATCAAAATCTAAAACATTAACATAAAAGTTTTCTATTATCTCTTTTTTATAATAATTATATA
>MDTB01031643.1_pt1 | contig 12137 bp, 8 predicted proteins | sample 811161 | NCBI WGS metagenome assembly MDTB01 (sample SAMN05326650, study PRJNA326480) | marine metagenome | isolation source: seawater | place: Mediterranean Sea | collected 2009 | reverse complement strand
GTAAATCTTTATACATATGACCCAAATATTAAAATAAACGGTGTAAATATAATTGATGCGAATGAAATAATTAAAGTGGACGAAGTAAATAAATATAATTTCTCAGGATATAAGAGTAGTCCTTACTCAGGTTTATCTAATGAATTTAGATATCTGCTCATGAGCAAAAATAAAGGTTGGTGGTTTGACACTGATATTTTATGTCTGAAACATACAAAATTTTTTGATGATCTTGATAAAAAAAATGAAAAATTTATTGCAGGATTTGAGAAAAATAATGAAGTTAACGTTGCTGTATTAAAAATTAATGAAAAAAAAATTATTGATGACTTACTAAATCAATTAAAAATCAAAAAAAGAAACCTCAAATGGGGCGAACTAGGTCCAAAACTTTTTACAAATACTTTGCAAAAGCATAATTTAATTTATTTATCCCAACCAAAAAATTTCTTCTATTCTATAAATTATGAAAATTTTATGTTACCACTTTTGTCTAAAAAAAAATTAGAGACTAAAAAACTATTGAAAGATAGTTATGTTTGTCATTTATATAATGAAATTCAAAAAAGACACGGCATTCCTAAAAATATATTACCCCCAAAAAATTCTTTCTTGTTTGAAAAGTTTAAAGAAGTAAGGCCAAAAATTGTTGAAATTCAGGATTTTTGCTTGTCTGATGATACAATGGAAATTTTATTAAAAATTAAAAACACATCTAGTATTAAAGAAAATTTTATCCATTTGATTAAGGGTATTAAAAAAAAATTTCATTAATTTAACTTAAATAAAAACTACGATACCATTCAATATATTTTTTTAGTCCACTTTTTAAACTTGTATATTTTATTCTTTTTATATGTTTTTTGATATTTTTATTATCGCCATAAGTTATTTTCATATCTCCTTTTTGAAAAGGAACTAATTTAATTTTAAAGTTTTTTCCTGTTATTTCCTCAATATTTTTCACATACGTCATTAAGCTAGCAGGTCTTTTATTTGAGATATTAAATATTGAAAAAGGTATCTTTGATTTTGGAGGTTTGTTTATAATTGCCTTAGTGTAATTTACTGCGTCATCTATATAGGTGAAATCTCTTTTATGTTTTCCATAATTAAATAATTGAATTTTTTTATTTTCAAAATTACATTTTACAAAATTATACAATGACATATCTGGTCTTCCGTAGGGCCCATACACTGTAAAGAACCTGAGACCTGTTGTTGGTAAATTATAAATATTACTAAAAGAATGTGCTATGATCTCATTTGTTTTTTTTGTTGCTGCATAAAATGATAATGGAAAATCTGAGTTGGAATTTTCTTTATAAGGAAATTTATTATTTTGACCGTATACCGAACTTGAAGATGCATAAATAAAATGTTTTACATTAAATTTTTTAGATATTCTTAAAATGTTATAAAAACCATTGATGTTACTATCCAAATAACTTTCCGGGTTTGATACTGAAAATCTTACACCTGCTTGTGCCGCTAAGTTGACTACCGTAGAGAACTTATACTTTTTAAAAATTTTTTCTAAATATTTGCTTCTAATATCTAATTTCAAGAATTTAAAATTTTTTTTATATTTTTTTTGTAAAATTTTGAGTCTAGTTTTCTTTAAATTTATATCGTAATAATTATTTAAATTATCTATACCTATCACATCATAAGTATCTCTACACAATGAACTTGCTAGATGAAAACCTATGAAACCAGCACACCCTGTTAATAATATTTTTTTTTTCACTTTTTAATTGTTATCATTTCTTTGGAATAGGCTAAGTTTGAAATCTTCTATTTTAATAACCTCAATTAATTTATAATTATTTACCTTAATTTCACAAGATTTTTCGTCTTTTAAATTTTTATAGTTACCTACAGCATATCTTGGATTGTTTAAACAAACATGCCAAAAATTGGGAGCAAATTCAATATTTTTTAAAATTTTATATCTTGAGGAAATATAATTATTGTTAATTATAAAATTATTAAATAATGGTTTTTCATTTGTGAGATATAAATTTTTTGATCTACTATCTAAAACTTTAACCAATTCGTAAATCGGAGGTTTTTTGATTTTAAAATCATCGTAGACAATTAAAGTATTAACGATCGTTAAAATCAAATAAAGATTTAAATAAATTTTTTTCTTATCTGATAAAAAATCAATAATTATAAAAATAATAGATGGAATAATAAATATAAAATATCTTGGAACAGCTATTCCACTTATCAAGAAAGAATAAAATATTATAAATAAATAAGAAATTATTATTAAAACAAAATTAAATAGTAAAAAAAAATCTTTATATTTTTTTTTTCTCAGTATTTCAATTATTGCAAAAAAAGTAAGAACTAAACTAACTCCTCCAAGAAATATAGAACCAAAAAAGGTTCTATAAAAATAATTGAAAAAAAAATTAATGTCTAAATTTCCCCAATGCGAGCTTGTTGATGTCAACTTAATTACTAAATACTCATAATTAAATATTAAATAAAAAATAATCGAAAAAATGAAAACTAAAATATGTCTTAGTTTGTTTTTATTAAGAAAATACAAACATGTGATTAATTGAGCAAATAATATGATAATTGTAAAAGGATATAAACTAAGCAATATGCAGTTTAAACATATTAAAAAAATTGATCTGATGCTATTGCATTTTTTAAAATAAAATAAAAAATAAAAATTATTTATTAAAGAAAAAAATAAAATAACACTAGCTGGCCTTACTTCTTTAGCTTGCCATATTAGAAATATATTAAATACTATGAAACTGATTATATAAAATGTTTTTTTTTGATTATTTAAATAAGAAAAATAAAAATAAGCTATTAATACTGAAAAACTTCCAAATAATATTGTAAAAATTCTAGCATTTTCAGAGGAATATCCAAACAAGCTTAAATATTCTCTTAAAATAAAAAAATATAAAAGTGGATTATGTTCTGCTCCTCCAATAATTGTTTTGTGTCTTAATTTAAAATCTTGAAATGAAATATTTGGATCTGATATGAAAAAGCTCAAAGTTTCATCAAACCAATAACCATCGCTTATTGTATTAAAATATCTTAAAAAAAAACCTAATAATAATAAACTAATAAAAATTAATAAATTTTTTTTATTAATCATACTAGTTTATTTTACAAAATAAAAAGTACTCATTAACATAGTTTTTTTGAGCGAAAAAATTTCCTAAATGTTGAATTTTTTTATAATAAAAAAAAAAATCTCTATTTGTTAAAAATAAAAACTTTTTAAAAATAAAAGTTATATAGATAAGTATAAATAATATTGATGAAAAATAGTAGAATTTGGGGGAAATTTTTTTCATAAAATTAAAGACAAACATAAGACAAGTAAGGATATATGAAAATACTTATCTTTCAAAAAGAAGATGTAAATATCAGTTTGAATTAAATTATTTAAAAATGAATAAAATAATCTAAAAAAATTTAAAATATAAATTATAAAAAATATCACAACATTAAATATTGCTAAGTCTGTAATCATAAAAAAATTATTTAGAAAATGATGTTTAACAAAAAAATTAATATTAAAAAAAATAAAAGTAATTAAATTTACTGTTAAAGCAAAAAATATAGACTTATTTATAAAACTAATATCTTTTAGGGTGTATGCAATTATATCTGATTTTTCCTTAATTTTATTTATTTCTACTTGAATTTTTCTTTTATAAATTGATAAAATAAAAAATAATGAATAAATAAATATTATAAATCCAATGCTTAAATTTAAATCATAAGAAACACTACCATATATTATTCTTATAAAATAAAAATTTATTAAAAATAAAATATCTAGATACTTTATATATTTAAAAAAAAAATTGTATAAACAAAAATTAAAAATATATAAATATATAGCATAATTTTTAAAAACACCTGTAAAATAAATAAATAATAAAGTTAAAATAAGAATTAAATAAAAGTGTAAATAAAACTGATCCTTGCTTAAAAATAAATTATTTTTTTTTATTTTATTAATTTTATCTATTTTTTGATCGGTATAATCATTGGTTAAATAAATTAAACTAGTAATTAAAAATAAAGAGATTAAATCAATAATTATTTTTTTATAATCATTTATAATCTGATATTCTCCAGAAATTATTATAGGTAAAAAAATTAGAAAATTTTTTTGGGAAATTATAAACTCTTAAAGTTTTATATATTTGCATTTTTAATAAAATTTTTTGTATTTATATTTGCTACTTGCATTACTGTGCTTTGAGGATTTTTTAATAAATGATTAGTAAGCAGGGAAGAGTCATTAACATATATTCCATAATTTGATTCTTTTAATTTTCCATATAGATCAAGTGGATCGTCTTTATTATTTCCCATAGAAAGTCCACCTAAAAGATGGACTGCTGAAACCTTAAATTTTAAATTTTGAATTATTGAAGTAATATCTTTAATCTGATCAGGTAATATCTTTGTTGCTTTTTCATCCCCTAAATAAATATAATCTGCTCCGGTAAAAAATGTAAATTTTAATAAATTTTCAACTCCTTCTAAAATTATTTTTTTTTGATTTTTATCAAATTTATTAAAAATAATGTGTTCTTGTAAAAATGGAATATATTTTAAACTTGAGCTGCTTAATGAAAAAGTTGAATGATATACTGTCATTTTTTTAAAATTTTTCTTTACATCTAAATATGCTTTCGAGTTACCATAGGTAGATATTCTCAAAAATTGTTCCCCACTAGCAGCATTACCAAATATATATTTGGGATAAAATTCTACAATTTGAGAATTAAACACATCTCCACTTTTGCTTGGGTTTACCTCTTGATTATATTTTGCAATGATTTTAACCATAGGATGAAAATGAAAATTATTATTTAATGAATTTGGTACTAGTTTACTTTGTTTTAAGAGCTGGAGAGAATATGGAGCACCACAGCAAATAAAGACATTTTTACAATTAATTTTAATTTTTTTACTTTTGTTCATTAAATCTAAACTAATCAAATTATTTTTTAATTTATTAATTTTAATACATTTAAAATTTTCTAAAATATTTCCACCTTTCATTAAGTATTGTTTTAAATAAGTTTCACTCATAGAATTTCTTTTCACTTTATTATTTTGTAAAGTGCTAAATTTTTTTAGACTCTCAAATTTCCATTTTGTTTTGCTTATTCCTGACTCAAAGTATCTGTAAAAATTTTTGGCATGATTATTTTTTAAGTAAGTATAATGTGGATCAAATACGTAAGAATTTATAAAATTTGTATCATAAAAGTTTTTTAAATCTGGATCATTTTTATATATCGATTTTAAATATTCAAAATCTACATCATGACATAAACCGCTATTGATTTCGCTTCCACCACCTACACAATTTCCTGATGAATATTGAATTAAATCTTTGCCAAGCGAAGATGATAATCCACTGTTTTTACATTTAAAATAAAACTCAGATCCTGGGTGTTTTAAATCTGGTAAGTAAAATTTTTTTCCTTCTTCAACAATTAAAATATTTCTTATTCCATTAGAAAGTAATTCATTTGCTGTAACAGCTCCAGACGGTCCAGATCCAATTATAATAGCATCATATACAATATCTTTATAATTAATATTTTTTTTAGGAGATTTATTAAAAAATATTCTCTCATTATTTATTGTTACTAAAACATACAAAGCATGAAACAATTCATCTATTTTTTCAGTTTTTAAAAATTTTAATCTTGATATTATTCTCAGTATAAAATTAATATTTTTTTTTTTAAGTTTATTGAATTTTTTTAAAAAAAAAATAAAACTTAAAAAATTTTTTATTATAATTATAAAAAAAATATAAATTAATATTATTTTTTGTGATTTTTTAAAATGTAAAAAAATTTTTCTTTTTATATTAAATTCATATTTTTCATTATTTTCAAAAAAATAATCACACATTTGAAAACAATAATTATAATAGAAATTTAAAATAAAGCCTTTTTTCACTAAAAAAATAACTTTATAACTTTTAAAAATTTTTGTTTAACCTTACTTCTATGCGAAGATTGATTTAATTTGATGTTATTTTCATTGTTAATATACCATTCATAAGCTTCGCAAATCATCTCTTGATTAGAATATTTAGGTCTCCAATTCAAAACTTTAAATGTCTCTGTCAAGTCATAATGGAAATTCCATCCATAGGATAAATAATGCCAACTCGATAGAGGAGATAAAGAAAATTTATCTAGTGCATATAATGCTGGTACGCATATTTTTTCTGATATTGGAAACACTCTAGATTTTGAGCCTATTTTTTTAAATGAATTGTTAAGATCTTCACTAAGAGTTGAAAATCTATCTGTACCAATATTGAATGTGCCTGATATATTTCTTAAAGATGTTTCAATTGATACATCAACTAAATCATCAATATGAGCAAATTGAAATTTATTTTTACCATTTCCGATAATAGGTATGCGTTTATTGTCTGAAACCCAATCAAACAAAATTTCAAATATGCCGAGTCTTTCTTTAGATACAATTGGTCTTGGTCGTATTATTGAACATGATTTAAAAAATTTTTCATTTTCATTATAATATTTTTTAACCTCAATTTCGGCTAAATATTTACTGTAACCATATAAACCTGTAGGATTATAATTATAATAATTAACATTTTGATAAGGTTTGGGCTTACCAAATATCGCTGATGAACTCATGTGACTGAAATGTTCAACATCATTCATTTTTGAGTAATGTAAAATTTTTTTTGTTCCCTCGACATTGGCTTCCATAAATTTTTTTCCTGCTTTTGTCAGTGGAACTAATGCAGCATTATGATGCACATATGCAATATCTCTAAAAATATGTTTTACTTGATCATCTTTTGAAATATCAATTTTATAGAATTCAGAGATTTCTGAAATTTTTGGATCTTCAATTATATCTGCTGTGACAACACTTTGACCGGACTTATGTAACTTTCTAACAATTTCTGAACCCAAATATCCAGATGAACCTGTTACTAAATGTTTTTTCATATTTTTTGTATAATAAAACTATGTCTTAAAAAAAAAATTTTTTTTAAAAAAGAAGGTGTTATTTTTTTAAGTATGCCATCAATTCTAATGGAAAAAGAATTGTTAAAAGGTAAAAATATTGAAGTATTATAGCTTAAAACTTTTAAGTTATTTTTAGTTAATTCTGCATTAATTTTTTTTAAAGATAAAAATTTATGGGGTCCTTCACTGTGATTAACTCCTAAAACAGTAGATAAAAAATGATTAATTTCCCAGCTTATGTTTGGACAAGTAAGAATCATAATACCATCTTTTTTAAGAACTCTAGAGAGTTCTTTTATGAATGTTTTGTATTCACAAACATGCTCTAAAGTTTCATAAGTAATTACAAAATCAAAGAAATCACTATTAAAATTTAAGGGAAAATTTTTTATTAATTGTAATTCAAAATTCAAGTTATTATCAAATAAATTTTTTCTTGTCTTTTCTAAAAACTTTTTACTAAAATCACAAGCATGTATTTTCATATTATTGAATATCTTTGACCAAAAAATCGATCCTTTACCTGTTCGGCATTGTAAATCTAAAACATTATTTGGCTCAAAGTTTTGTAAATTTAAATTCTCAAATAATTGTTTTGAATTTAAAAATCGTTGTTTATAAGGATAAATATTTGAATTAATATCATCATAATCATCAACGCTATCCCAGAAATCTCCCACTTCCTCTAGCGTCCATACTCTCCTTGAATAATACCCGATTTCACTTTTCAATCTGCTTAAAAAATTATTTGATTCCATCTAAAAGTTTATCCCTTTTTATATTTATAGTGATTTTTTTCCAAGCATATCTTAATTTTGTAAATACCCAACCTAAAAAATTTGGTGACGCAATATTTAATATATATTTTCCAAGATTAGTTTTTAATGTTAGAATAACTAATAGTATTATCAGTTCTACAATAAATCTTTTAAAATAAAATTTTTCAAAGTAAGTTTGATGGTCAGGTGCACTCTTACCAAAAAAGGTAAAAATTTTCCTCCTATAATAGGATCCTCTTTTTTTAAAATCGGCCATATGCGCATGCATCTTTATAGCTTCTTTATCTCCTATCTTTTCTAAATGGATTATTTTTTCTTTTTTTAATTTTTTAATTAACTTTAATGATTTTTTATTTTTGACTGATATTATTGATATACCTTCACTTGATGAATTTTCATATTTTGGTGACCAGGCATCACCTACAGAAAAATCTGCAAATTCATTGTAAAAATCTGCTGAAAATATGGACTCATATGTGCAGTAAAACGGTAATAGAAAATTATAATAAAATTTTTTTATTTTAATCCTTTTATATTTTTCAAATTTAACATTTAGATATCCTGGCCATTTTCCATCTCGCCATTTAAGAAATTTTAGCTTTGATGAATTTTTAATATTATAAACCTTCCTAATTCCTTCAATCGAATTTTTCTCCATATTAATTCCAACCATGGGACCATATGTAAATTTTATATACTTTTTTAATTCACTATCATTTTCTGTTATTTTTTTGACTGCATAAATTTGATCAGGTAAAGCAACAAGTGCAACTCTTTTTCTTAATTTCTTAATTTTTTCCACTGTATCTCTTAATGGGATCTTATAATATATTGATTGAGAATTTTTTGTTATTAAAGATTTTTTATTTAAAAATTTAAAGTCATAAGATATGTTATCTATATTTTTTGTTGGCATAATAACAAAATCAACATAATTATTTTTCAATAGATAAATATTTATCTCGGTTAAGGTGCCACCAGATGCAGAGTTAAGTCTTATATTGTTATTATTTGAATACCCCACAAAAAAACCTAAGTTATTTCCAATCAATTTATTTACATATTTTTTTTCAGATAAATTTTTTTTAAAATTTATACCCATACCTGGACAAAAATTTCTAAATTTTTTCATTTCTTTATAATTAAATTTTACGTTTGAGATAAAAGTTTCATTTTTTTTATCATAATAAATTTTATCAGGATAAATCCCCTCACATGCACCACATTTTGTACAGGCATATTTAAAAAAGCTATTATTTATTTTCATTTAAAAAATATTTATATGTTAAAATTAAAAAAGTTAAAATTGCCGGTAACAAATATCTTAAATTAAAAAAGACTAAAACAACAAGCAAATTTTCACTGATACTCATAATACCAAATGAGTAAAATAAAATATAATCTCTAATGCCAAATCCACCTAGACTTACAGGCAAGCTACCAAAAACTATTGCCAATCCAAATATTATAATTGTATTCTCAACTGATAAATTTATTTCAAAAAAAAATACTATTAAAAATATTTGTAAAAATTGAAGTATCCAGATGATTATATCTAGTAAAAATATTTTTGTTGTCGAGATAAGAAATTTTTTTTTAACCTGAAAATTAAATAAAAAAAAAAAAATTAAAATGAGTAGTAAAAAAAAATATTTTAAAAATTCATAAGGTGGAAAAATATTTCCAATTTCTTCAGAAAAAAAAGAGAATAGAGAAATAATTAAAACAATAGCAAATAATGAGATAATTTTTTCTAAAAAATTAATTTTAAAAAAAAAACTAGAACTGAGTTGACGTTCATTTTCATTAAAATCGATGTATTTCTGCCTAAAAAAATCTCCACCTTTCATGGGAATTAACAAACTAAAAGTAAAACCAATTAAATTTACATATATAGATTTAAGCAGATTTATTTTTTTATAATTTGCAATTAATATCTTATATTTTAAAGATATTATAAAATGAATAGGTAAAAATAAAATTACAAAATAAAGATAAAAGATTTTGTTTACATTTTCATAAAAAAAAATTTGTTCTGATATATTAATAGAATTTCCAATATAAATCAAAAATAACAAAGAGCATGAAAGAGGAAAAAAAATTTTAAGTTTTTCCATTCTAAATCACTTTTTATAAAACCTTAAAATTTCAGCAAGCAAACCAAAAAATATAAAATTTATTCCTGCAATAAATAAAATTAGAACAGATAGATCCAAAATTTGATTTAAAAATATTAAACTGTAAACAAGCAGCAAAACTGAGATAATGATAAAAAATATACCGGTATAACCAAAAAATTTGGTTGGAAAATAAATTAAAAAAATTTTTAATATTAAAATAATAAATTTAAAAGGATCAATTATTGTATTTATTTTTGAGTCCCCTGATCTTTTTTTATAATTAGTATTAAAATATGATAAATTTTTATTTGTTGCTATGATAATTAAAGTTTGAGTAGAAGTCAGAGAAAACTGATCAGGAAAAAAATTTATATTTTCAAGAAAATCTTTTTTTTTAAAAATTCTTATACCAGAGTTTAAATCTTCAACTTTATGTTTAAATAAATAAGAGGTTATAAAATTAATTAAATTTCTGTACATGACTCTTAAAAAAAAGTCTTTAAACAAGAATTTTCTTTTACCAACTACTAGATCATTTTTATCTGGATCAAATCTTATTAGTTTTTCAATTAAATCTTTAAGTTCATAAGTTGAGTCACAATCAATTATTCCAACTAAATTACCCTTAGACTTTTCAACACCTCTTTTAATGCTAAAACCATAACCTGAATTTTTAGAATTTTTAATCACCTTATAATCTACATCTTCAAGTTTTATGAAATCAATAATTTCGTAATCATTTCCATCATCCACAAAGATAAATTCAAAATCAGCTGTTATTGATTTTTTAATTGAATTTATTTCCTCAACAAAAATTCTTAAACCTTCCTTGTTTTCATATATTGGGACTACAATAGTAAATTTTTTAAACATAATTTTTGATTAAATTACTATTTCCTAATTCAAATAAAGTAAACCAAGATTTTGTAGCCGCCTGTTAAATTAATTTAAATTATTCATTTATTAATTAAAATCTAAACACTCATTGTCTATCAATAAAATATCATCTATTTTTTTATTGTTTAAAACATTTCTTGATCTAATCTTTAATTCTTTTTTCTTAATTTTTCCTAAATCACAAATAAAATATCTTTTTAAAAAAATCTTAAAATTTTGATCTGATATTACGTACATCGTATATTCTTGTTTAAGAGCTCTATTTTTAAAATATTCGGCATCAAAAAAGCTATAATTAATATAATCAAATTTATGTTTATGAAATATTTTTGTTCTCATCACATCACGATCAAATAAAATTTTTTCATTATTTTTTTTTAAATTATTATTTATCCATCTTGACTCCTCTATTCCAAAACCATATTTAGATACAACTTTATTATACAAACCAGCATTTGCTGAACCTTTGGAAAACATGATAATTCCTATTGAAGAAAAAATAATAAAAAGTATGAAATAAATTTTACTCAAATTTATAAGACTTTTTACAATTAGCTTATTTTTATAGAAATTATAATTTGTTAGAAAAATTATAATTATCATAAAATAAAAATCAAAAAAAAATCTTGATAAAGATTTTCCAGATAATGATAATAAAATAAATATAATCAAAGTTAAAATAATTAATTTTTTATTTTTTAAATTTTGAATATCAAAAATTAATAAATAAAAAATTATGACAATTGGTGAAACAAGCAGACTGATTTTACCTAAATCATATGGAACAATATGAAAAAAAGGAATTATTGGAATTTCATAAATTTCAAAAATTTTACTACTGTATCTTAACTCTTCAGCAAAATGAATAACTTGGGGTGACTGAGTTGTTTTCAACCATTCAAAAAAAGGTGTAATTGGATCAGCATAAAAGATATAATTCTTTAAATAAAAAGGAAAAATTATAATTAAAGAAACAATAAATGTGATAGCCAGAAAATTAAAAACTTTTGTCTTTTTATAAATTTTAAAAAATAGAAATATAAATAATGGCAATGAATAAATTAAATAAGAATATTTAAAAGATATAGGGGCTAGTATCAAAATAAGTACTAAGCTTAGTGTTTTTTGGTTAAATTTATCTTGATTAATTAAGAAACTAAAAGCTAAAGCAATCATTACAGAAGGAAATAAAATTTGTTTTTGAGATAGTAAAATAGAGACTAGTAAAGGAGACGAAAATAATAAAATTGTAACTAATTTTCGACTATCATAATTACTTTGGATATTTAAATTTAATATTT
>MDTB01231506.1_pt1 | contig 12138 bp, 12 predicted proteins | sample 811161 | NCBI WGS metagenome assembly MDTB01 (sample SAMN05326650, study PRJNA326480) | marine metagenome | isolation source: seawater | place: Mediterranean Sea | collected 2009 | reverse complement strand
TCATTGGTAGAGCAAAGAATAAAGGCAGTGAATGGTGTAAGCATTAATTTCGATATGGGTTTAAGCAATAGCGTTCTTTGATTTAGAGTGCTCACATTTCCATGATAATTATATTTTTACTTCGGCGTAATTATGTTATCAAATGATGATTAGTAAACTGCACGATTTAAAACAAAAGTACTTTCTTATAACTGGAGGAAAGGGTCTTATGGGAATTCAACATGCCGAGGCTATCCGCAATGCTAACGGTCAACCTGTTTTACTGGATATTTCCAAAAATTTGGATTCCGCTGATGATATGTACGCTGGATTTCCTTTTGTTCTATGTGATGTTACCTGTGAAAAGTCGATTGTTTCGGCGAAAGAAGAAGTTATTTCTCGTTTTGGATTGTTTCACGGATTAATTAACAATGCTGCAAATAACGAGAAGATGGAAGAGGGGGATGAGATTACTGGTACTCGTCTCGAAGATTTTTCGCTTACGCAATGGACAAAAGATATCTCTGTTTCTCTTACTGGTTCAATGCTATGTAGTAAAGTATTCGGTTCTTGGATGGCAAAACATGAAGGTGGAGTTATAATAAACATTTCATCCGACTTGGGGATAATTGCACCGGATCAAAGAATTTACTCAAAAGAAGCAATCCTCGAGGAGAACCAAGTTGTAAAACCAGTTACTTATTCAGTTGTAAAACATGGCATTATTGGACTGACAAAATATTTGTCAACATACTGGCTTAATAAAAACATTCGCTCAAATGTTCTTTGCCCTGGCGGCATATTTAGTGGGCAACCTAAGGAATTAGTTCGTAAGCTAACAGAAAGAATCCCTCTTGGAAGAATGGCTGAGGTGGATGAATATCACGGTGCTATTCAATTTTTGTGTTCAGATTCTTCAAAATATATGAATGGGTCCGTACTTGTTGTTGATGGAGGAAGAACAGCTTGGTAAACCTCAAACCATTTATGGCGAAAAGTCTCAAAATGTATTTGAATTTGGTCTTTATGTCTAATCAATTATGATTGACTTTAAAAGGAAAGTTTATTTTATTGCCGAAATAGGATCAAATTTTGATCAATCTTTAGATCGTGCTAAGCATCTAATTAATCTTGCTAAAGATTCTGGAGCAGATGCGGTAAAATTCCAGCATTACAAAGCTGATTCACTTGTCAGTGATCATGGTTTTAAGTCAATGGGTGGTCAGCAATCTCATCAAGCGAATTGGAAAAAGTCAGTGTATGATACTTATGATGATGCCTCTCTTGATCGAGATTGGACTTCCGAATTATTTAATGAGGCAAGGCAAATCGAACTGGATTTCCTTACAAGCCCCTATTCAATAGAGTTAGTTGACTATGTAGATCCATATGTTCCCGCCCACAAAATTGGTTCTGGAGATATAACTTGGATAGAGATAGTTGAGTATATAGCCGCAAAGCAAAAGCCTGTTTTATTGGCGACAGGTGCCTCATCGATGGATGATGTAAGGCGAGCAGTTGATGCTATTCTCGCGATTAACCCTCAACTTGTCTTGATGCAATGTAATACAAATTACAATGTGGACGACGAAAACTTTAAATCTCAGCAACTAAATGTTCTTAAGTCTTTTGCGAATGAATATCCTCAAGTAACGCTTGGCCTTAGTGATCATACGCCAGGCCATGTAACAGTTCTTGGAGCCGTCACATTAGGAGCCCGAGTTATTGAAAAGCATTTCACCGATTGTATCGATAGAGATGGTCCAGATCACCCATTTTCTATGACTCCAAGCACTTGGCGTGAGATGGTTGATAGAACACGAGAATTGGAACATGCACTTGGTGATGGAATCAAAAAAATTGAAGACAATGAAAAGGAGACAGTAGTTGTTCAGAGGAGATGTCTAAGGGCTGCTAATTTTTTAAAGGATGGAAAAGTATTAGGTAAAAAAGATATAGTATCTTTGCGGCCATGCCCAGAAGGTGCAATTGAGCCTTATCGACTTAATGAAATTATTGGTTCTGTTTTAACAAGTTCCTTAGAGTACGGAGAACAAATAAAATTCTCAGATTTAGATTTAAAAAATAATGATTAAAAAAATATCTAGGATACTTATTACGGGTGCATGCGGATCTGTTGGTTCTGCTTTGATAAAAAGGTTATTGGCAGAAGGACATATAGTTTGTGCATTTGATAACAGTGAAAACGGTTTGTTTCTATTGGATCAATTACTGAAATACCAATATCCTGATACATACAAATCATTCCTTGGAGATGTCCGAAGTGAGGAACGGTTACAATTGGCCATGAATGGGGTGGATGTAGTGTTTCATTGTGCAGCTCTCAAGCATGTCTACATTTCGGAGTACAATCCGTTTGAAGCTATGCAAACGAACATTATTGGGGTTAATAATGTGATTAAGGCAGCCATTACTTCTCAGGTTGATCGTGTAGTCTTAACGAGTAGCGATAAAGCGGTTAATCCTACGAGCACGATGGGAGCAACAAAATTATTGGGTGAAAGGTTATTTATTGCCGCAAACTATTTCACTGGTAGATACAAGACCAGATTTTCCTGTGTGCGATTTGGAAACATCCTCAATTCTAATGGTTCCGTTTTACAAATATTCCGCAAGCAGTTATCTGAAGATAAGCCATTATCCATAACCTCTGAAAAGATGACTCGCTTTATAATTTCAATGGATCATGCTATGGATCTTTGTATCAATTCTGCATCGAGGATGATCGGAGGTGAAATTTTCGTCCTTAGTATGGGGAGTTGTAACATAATGAGCTTGGCGAAAGCGATATCTGGGAGTAGTGCAATTGATTACAATATTATTGGCTTAAAACCAGGCGAAAAGGTTTACGAGGAACTTGTAACTGAATCTGAAGCTCCAAGAACATTAAGGGATGAAAATCTTTATGTAATTATTCCGGACTCCATGGAAATGCTTCCAACTGAAATCAAAGAGAAGTATGAAGCCTACAAAACTTTCTCCCAAATATCATGCTCACTAAGGTCTGATGATGTGACCCTTGATGATGATTCCGTAAAATCACTTTTATCAGATCATAAAATATTATAATTCAATGACTCTTATTTCCTCTGAATTTATTAATTATTGTAACAACTTGGAGCAAAAATACTCAGAAGTTGGCAACGCTACTTGGTCTCGAGATGATTTTGATTTAGCTAAGATTCAGATTTCAAGAGATTTTTTTACTGAAAAAAGTCTTCGGGATAGATTTCCTAATACAAAATCGCTCGAAGTTTTAGCTCTTCTATCCGGTCTGTCGTTTGGACAAGTTTTTTGTAATGATTTGTTGCAAGTTCAAGAAGAGTTACAACAGACATTAGGGAATACTTTAGTTTATTGGGTGAAGCCTCAAAATCTTGCTGTCGAACATTGTGTATTTAAGTGGCCAACTGATGACTGGGATGAAAGCAGGCAAAAAAATGTTCATAATGCCATAAGTGAAATCAATTATATTTCGTTCGATTTTTACATTAATGGTATTCAAATAAATCCTGATGGTTGTGTCATAGCTAAAGGCTTTGATAAAAATATGACGATTATCAAGATTAGAGAGCAATTAAGGAGGAAACTAGACTTTATGCCAATTAAGCAATCCAACTGGGCTCATGTACCTCTTGGTAGGATTCTTGAAAATGTTGATAAGAAAATTTTTTGTAAATTACGACAATTTATCGAAATAAATTCGACAAGAAAAATTACTGAAACTCACATTGATTCCGTCAAATTTATTCATGAGAAACAGTGGTATATGGAAAGACGAAGTACCCTTCTCGACCACAAATTAAAATCCTAATTTCCCTCAATTGAATTCATTGGATGATATTTTTTCCCTCAAAGGAAAATATGCAGTTGTAATTGGCGGCAAGGGCAAAATTGGTATCCCAATGGTTAAGTCTCTTGCGATAGCAGGTTCCACAGTCTATGTATGTTCTCCTACATCTAATAAAGAAGAAATTAGAAAAATATTTGGAAATAACTCTAGGATTTTAAGTAGAAAATTAGATCAATCTGATGAACATCAGATTAAGCAATTTATAAAAGAACTTTCTAATTTAGGTCATCACCCTAATATTTTGATTAATTGTGGAGTGGATCGTCCTATGAAAAAGCACTTTGATGATTCATGGGAAAATTGGGATAAGTCCATGAAATCAAATTCTCGTGGACTTTTTGTTACATGCAGAGCTTTTGCTAGATCAATGGCAGATCATGGCGGGGGCAGTATTATAAATGTTGCAAGTATTTATGGTATCGTAGCTCCTGATCCTCAAATTTATGAGGGTACCGATATGTTCACAGAGCCTGACTATCCGTTTCATAAAGGAGGTATGATAATGTTTACTAAATATCTTGCCACACTTTATGCAAAATCAAAGGTCAGGGTTAACTGTATTGCTCCTGGAGGAGTTTTTAATAATCAGCCAAAACATTTCCATTCTCGGTATGTAGCAAAAGTACCACTTGGTAGAATGGCAAATGTCGACGATTTTTATGGAATAACGATATTTCTAGCTTCGGAATCCTCAAAATATATAACAGGAACTGTAATTCCAGTTGATGGAGGATGTACTATTAAAATCTAAAAATTTACCACCATGTTTGAAGAACTAAATTACCAAAAATATTATGAAGAAAACGGGCTTGATGAGCTTTTGGGTTATCCCTATCAGAAACTCGATCTATATGCCCCCGAGTATGTCTATCAAATTGATGGTAAAACTCCTTTTATGCCTGATTGTAATGATTTAATTAGGCTTCATTATCTAATTCGTAAACGTAAAGTTATTACTGCTTTAGAAATTGGTGTAGGATGGTCAACGATTACCATGGCACATGCAATTAAGTTAAATAAGCAAGATTATTTGGATGTTATTGAAAATAAGATTCGTAGGGAAAATCCCTTTCACCTTTACTGCGTTGATACGGAATCAAAGTATTTAGATATAACTAAAGAAAATCTTCCAAAACACTTAAAGAGTGTGGTTACATTTTGTAAAAGCGAAGCATATTTAACGACTTTTAATGGTCGAATATGCGGAAAACTTAAGAATGTTCCGAATGTATGTCCTGATTTCGTTTATTCAGATGGACCAAGTTTCTTAAGTATAATGGGAACTATTGATGGGATTTGCATGAATCACATGGATCGTACGATTATCACATCAGATTTACTTCAAATGGAATCACTTTATTTGCCAAGGACATTGATTGTATTTGATGGGCAAACAAATAATGCTCGGTTTCACAAATTAAACTTTCAAAGAAAATGGGAGTATATTCATTACAAGAACGAGGATATCAGTACATTTGAACTCATCGAAGAACCATTGGGTCCTTACAATAGAAATCAACTTGAATTTCAAAAACTGATCTGAAAATAGATCAAAAACCTCGACTTTCTTAATCAAAGGCAAAAAGGTAGTTGTTCTTGTTCAGGCAAGAATGAATTCAACGAGATTCGAGGGTAAGGTGCTTGAAGCTATTGATGGAGAACCTATGCTTGTTTTTCAAAACAAGAGGATTAATCAATCAAGGTATGCAGATGAGGTTGTTGTTTGTACTTCTGTTGAAAAAACTGACGATAAAATTTTCTCAATATGTGAAAGATTTAAAATTCCTGTTTATAGAGGTTCTTTAAATAATGTACTGGATAGGTTTCAGCGCGCTGCAGAGTTATATAAAGCTGATATCGTAATTAGATGTAATGGGGATTGTCCCTTGATAGATCCGGTAGTCATAGACCATGTAGTAGAGAACTTTATTCAACATCAACCAAATGTAGATTACGCATCAAATATTTTAGACGAAACATATCCTTTAGGTATGCATGTTGAAGTATTCACTAAAGAAGCATTGTTGGAAGCCAATGAAAAATGTAGCAGTAAGGAAGAACGAGAGCATGTGACACCATATTTGTATCGAAATGATGACAGGTTTTCTATCCTGAGTGTCAAAAACGAAGTGAATTTGAGTGCTTACAGAATAACTGTCGATTATCCTTCTGACATTCGATTGATCAGAGAAGTAGTGGGAATTTTAAAATCTAATGATGAAGGTATGGGTATGCAACAGATAGTAGAGGTGCTAACTTCGAACGAAAAAATTAGAAAAATTAACTCGCAGTATAAAAAAAAGCAACATTTGGATTATTAATTCTATGTTTGGACATTTAAAAGAAGTGCTCTCTTTCACAAAAGGAGCAAAAAAAACATAAGAAGGATATCAGTTTTTATAATAGTTCTCTCACTTCTGGATTTGGTTGGTGTATCGTTGGTTTATCCATTTATAGATATAATTATAAATGAAGAAGGTAGTATGGCATTCGCTAAAACAAAAGAGTATCTGCCAAGTTTTAATGCATTTTTATTATTAGCAGTCTCAGTTTTTATAATAGTATTTATACTGAGAACTATAGCAGCCATAGTGCTTCAAGATAGAATCATTAAATTTTCAATGAGCACTCAAGTTGAATTGAGAGAAACTCTTTTAAACAAGTTAGCAATGATTAGTATTGATGAATATAAAAAGAAACCCCAGTCTGAGCATATTTTAGAAACAACAGCATTAATAGGTCACTATACATCGAAGGGCCTAATGCCAACTATGAGATTAGTTGCAGATATATTCATTGCTGTAGTACTTCTTGGCTTCATGCTTATAAATGCATTCTATATTACACTAACTGTTATATTAATAGCTTCTGTGATAGTGATTCTATGCTTTTGTTTTCTTAAAGAAAAGTATCATAATGATGGAGTTAAGGCAAATAAAGCATACAAAGATGTTATTGATCTAACTGGTTCTTATGTTAATGGGCTCTACGAATTAATTGTAAAAAAAGAGAACAATAAATTACTTCATGAAATAGTCGAAAAATCAAAAAGAATGGCGTTCTATGAAGGCAAAAACCAATTGTTAAATGTAGTCCCTAAATATTCTCTTGAACTTATTATCATATTAATTTTCCTTAGTGGAGTTATTACGATAAACATGTTCAGTAATGATAAGTTACTTGCATACAGTACTCTTATAACCTTCATGATGATAGGAGTTAAGCTTTTACCCGCTGTATTGAATTTTATACAAGTGCTTATAAATCTTAGTTTTTTTAGGAATTCTGTAGAAAAGATTAAGAAATCATTAGATACTAAAAATTTCAATCACAGCGTAAAATGTATAGGTCATTTTAATTTAATGACAATTTCTTCAGCTAACCTAAAAATAGGAAATCGGATAATATTTAATAATTTAAATATTAAAATAAGATGTAAAGATAAAATAGCAATTTGCGGTCCATCCGGTTGTGGTAAGTCTACACTTCTCGAAATTTTACTAGGATTCAAGTCTTTTGATGAATCAATCATACATTATGACAACAGAATTCTTGAGGATAAGTTCTTTAGTTTAAGAGAAATCTGTTCCTACATACCTCAAAACCCTTTACTAATTAATTCCTCAATACGTAACAACTTAATGCTTGAAAATATTGATGTAGATGAAAATTACATTTTGAATATGATTAAATCTGTTAATCTTGACCAAAGACTGGGAAAAGACCCATTGAATTTCCAAATCTCAGATGACGGTAAAACGCTTTCTGGTGGAGAAAGACAAAGAATAGCAATACTAAGAGCACTGTTATCGCAAAAGGAAATAATACTTATGGACGAGATAACAAGTTCTTTGGATGATGATATCGCGGTTGAAGTGGTAGGTGACATGCTGAGAATCTTTGATGACAGAACAGTAGTTCTTGTTACTCATAGTAAAAAGATAGCTAAAATGCTGAATAGCATAATATATTTGTAATGAAGAATAGAATTTTCTTTTTTCCCTTAGAAACTTCTTCTCGTGATTATCCGTACAAAAAGCGATTATCAGATGCTATTTATAAAAATGGAGATATTCATATATTTGCCCGACCATGGGTTTTATCGTATTTATGCTTATTTGTAAGAGATGTTAATTGGATAGGACAGAATGTTAATCACAAGTTTAGATTTTCTGGTAAAAAGTTATCACAATACATCAAATCCAAGAATGGCAAAATATTTTATTTTGATGAGGAGGGTGGTTTTTATTATCCTTCAGAACTTGCCCATGAAGTTATTAGACATAGATATGAAAGTTTATCTATTGAAGACATAGATTATGTTTTCTCATGGGGTATATGTCAGCATACTATAGTCAGTGAAATGGGTTTTAACTCAGTATGCTTGGGACATCCCCGATTTGACCCTATACAAAGGAGCAAATTAGATAAAAATAAAGACAAAGTACTATTATTGACGAACTTTTCACTTATTCTAAGTAAAAAGACATTCCAATCTGAATTTGACGATAAATATTTTCCTGCTAGACGAACTTCTACTCTAGAAGACATTTCACAGCTTTTCAAATTTGTATCAGAAAATAATGATAAAGTTATTCAAATCAGAGTTCATCCATCAGAAGATCTTGATTTGTATAAAATGATGTTTAAAAGTTTAAAAAATGTAAAAATACTCGATAGGGAGAGCCTATCTGATTCATTTTCACGTTCAGATACCTTATATCACTTTAATTGCACTTCAGCATTGGATGCATTTGCCAGGGGAATGAAAACATATAATCTTAGCAAAGGATCCTCTACAATTATATCAGATTTACCCGAACATAAAGAAAGATCTTTCAAGTCAAAATGGTTGAACTATCCCTCAGAATTTGAAGAAATTTCAAGTATTATTTCTTCAAAATCTATGATTAGTAAGAATAAATGTGTAAATTTAAAATTAAGCATATTATTGAGATTACTAGAATATCTATATGGTCTTCGAAGATTTTATGTTGGTAGCTATGAAACACAAAAGTTTGGTGATTTAGAATCATTGTGCGGTCATAAATCCTACGTAATTGTAAAGAAATAGCTTACAAATTGAAAGTTTTCATTTTAATTCCTAGATTAGATAATAGTGGTCCTTCCAAAGGTTCAATTGCGTTTGCCAACGCTTTATCGGAATTTTGTCAAATAACCTTGGTTTCATTAAAAAAATATGACAACAATTTAGAGAATATAGACGATAAAGTATCTTGTGTTTGTTTGAATGATCATGCTACAGGTTTTATTACATCAATATTTCATTACCGTAAACTCTTACGTTCGAGTAAAAATTGTGGTAATGTAGTTTCTATTTCAATGTGTTTTTCTGCTGATCTATTAAATATATTTTGTAAGTCTCAAGCAAAAATCATTTCAAGTGTAAGGGGTAACTTGATAAAGATATATTTAATGGACTATGGTCTTCCTGGTCTCTTTATATCTTGGTTTCACCTATTTATGTTGAATCAATTTGACGAAGTTCTTTCTATGTCCAGGTCCATGGCAAATCAGGTAGAAAAGTACATTTATAATCAATCATTAATTGTAGGTAACTTTATTGATGAAGATACCGTCCGTCCATATCGAAAAACAAAAAATAAATCAAATATATGCAAGAAATTTTTGTTTGTGGGTTCTTTATCTTACAGAAAAAAGCCTTTATTATTAATCGATTCGTTCAAACGCATTCATGATAACGGTTATAACTGTGAACTTCACTTCGCCGGCACCGGAAATTTGTTCGATATGATGAAGCAAAAAATTTCGCAATATAACCTTACAGAAAAAGTATTTTTACATGGACAAGTTAGCAAACCATATAAAATGATGTCTCAGTATGATATATTTATACTACCATCCCTGTCCGAAGGTATTCCACGTGCTGCATTAGAAGCACTATTTATTGGTTTGCCATGTATTCTACGTAACATAGACGGTAATTCTGATTTAATTAAAAGCGGCTACAATGGTTTTCTTTTTGATACAGATAATGATTTATATGAATCTATGGTTTTATCTCTCGGATTTACCGACTCTGATTTAAACTTTAAGGACTTTTTACCGAAATATTATTCTAAGGATTATTGTATCGCTAATATTTTAGGGCTTTTAAAGAATGATACGAATATAATATCCAACAATTATTACAATGTCTGATTTTTCAAAAAATTACACTGAATTTCTTCACACCAGATCTTTAAAAGCTAAAATTTATCGAAATTTTATTCTTTATCCTAAATTGTGTAAATACCTTTCTGGTAAAACATTAGATTTAGGCTGCGGGTTAGGAGATTTTGTGAAATTTCGAACTAATACAATTGGTTTGGATGTTAATCCAAATAATGTTGATTATTGTAATTCATTGGGGTTGAATGTAAGGTTAATGGGTGAAGATGTTATCCCTTTCGGTCCTAATGAAATTGACTCCATAAATTTTGATAATGTGTTAGAACACATTGAAAATCCAGACCCTCTTATACATGAAATAAAACGTGTTCTGAAACCGAACGGCACACTATTAGTCGGTGTTCCAGGTATACTCGGGTATTCCAATGCACCAGACCATGTTACATTTTACTCGCCTGATGATCTAAAAATTAAGTTTATTAATTTTGGTTTTACATTCATAAAACTATTCTACACACCGATTAGATGTAAGTGGTTAGATAAACGGCTCAAATTATACTGCTATTATGGTATATTTAGAAAATAATGACGATAATAATAAAACCCTTTATACGATACTAATTTAATGTATTGGGAAATAAGTCTATTATTTCTAATTGGATTTACTTTAATTTCATTTAATAAAGCTAAAAGTTGTATTTCTTTTATTTTTATCTTATCATTTATAAGTGGTTGTTTCCGTCGTTATGGTGCAGACTTTGAAACATATAAAGAAATACTAGAAAGTTTCTCTTTACTCAGCCATTATTTTTTTATTGATTTTAGTCTAGAACCTTTTTGGTATTGTTTTGGTTTTTTACTTCAAAATGTTGACTTCACTATTAAATTAGGAATAGTTTTTAGTTTAAGTTATACACTTAGGTATATAGCAATAATATTTTTCTTTAAGAGTACAGCTAACAGAATAATAGCCTTTCTTTTCTATATTTGCATTGATCTTTTTAATCGAGATCTAGGCCAAATCAGAAACGGTCTCGCAGCTAGTATACTATGCTTAATTATGGTGATCATTTACAAAAAGAAAACACATAAGACCTATCCTTTATATCTCTTGGGATTATTTCATTATAGTTACTTAATATTTCCAATACTATTTCATTTATCGAAGAAAATACGATCTAAAGTAATCGTTTTTTCCTGTTTATTACTCAGTCTTATTTCGTCTTATTTAATTGATTTTTCTATATTTAAAAATATAGACTATCTTTTTTTTGCTAAACTTTCGATTTATTCAACGCCAGATTCAAGTTATGTAGTTTTCAAAAAATATCCTGCGAGTCTTTACCTTGTTATCTTTTATTCTCTACTTTACTTTTTTATCAACGATACATCAAAAAGAAAAATCGGAAATACATTCCTTGTATTAAATACAGTATATCTATGTATGTACATAGCATTTAGTTTTTCTCCAATCATATCTTCTAGAATATTAACAATATTCACACCTTTATTGATGTTTTACACCCCATTTTTCATAAAAAATATACCATTACAGGTATCTTTTAAGAATAAATTCGCATTGTTAAGTATTTTGCTGTTATTTAATTATTTTTTTGTTCAATTAATACAATACAATAATATTTATAAAAGCTAACACTTTTGAATAAACAATATCATATGCATTTGGACGGTTTACGCGGTCTTTCAATTCTTTTTGTTTTTCTTTATCATTTGAAGTTGTTTGAATTCCCAGGATTTATTGGTGTTGATATATTTTTTGTATTAAGTGGATTTTTAATTATAAATATTGTTAAAAGACAATGTCTTAACAATTCATTTTCATTGCTCGCCTTCTATAACCGTAGAATAAGAAGAATTGTTCCTATAACTCTTTTAGTTATAACAGCTACATTGTTTGTAGGTTTCTATACATTACTTCCTATGGACTATATCGATTTATGTAAAAGCGCTGTTTCGAGTTTATTTTTTATTTCTAATTTTTATTTTTGGAGAACACAAAATTACTTCTCAGATGACACTTCGTTATATCCTCTCATACATACTTGGAGTCTTGGTATAGAAGAGCAGTTTTATTTCTTTATATTTATTTTTTCAACTTTGTTTATTAAATA
>MDTB01138346.1_pt1 | contig 12138 bp, 14 predicted proteins | sample 811161 | NCBI WGS metagenome assembly MDTB01 (sample SAMN05326650, study PRJNA326480) | marine metagenome | isolation source: seawater | place: Mediterranean Sea | collected 2009 | reverse complement strand
TGCTAACAGAGTGTGGTTTAGCCACTCAGACCTACCTAACTTGGACAACGGTCGGGGCACCGGACTATGGCAACAGAACCCATTATTTTGATTGCAGATGAGACTCTGTCTGTACAGGCGCAGCTTGGTGAAGCGCTGGGTAAGCAAGTATCGCTGGTAAGCGCGATGAATCAGGAACAACTGGATTACTGGGTTGATCAACCTGACCGTAAGCCAGACCTGCTGGTCGTGGATCAGAATTTCACCGGGCAACAGTTATCTCGTTTCTGTCACTACTGGAAGCAGGACCCGGAAACCCGCCAGATCGGGTTGATTGTGATGGGGCCTGACGACGATGAGATGGAGATTTCTTCACTGGGTGCGGGCGCCGATGCTTACTTGCGTAAGCCTCTGAATTCGCAGCTGTGTCGTATCCGGATTGATCAGCTTCTGGCGGCGCGTAAAGAAATGCAGCGTCTGGAGTCACTTTCCGTGACGGACGGCCTGACGGGAATCGCTAACCGCCGTTATTTCGACGACTTCCTGAAAGCTGAATGGCTTCGAGCGAAACGGGAGGGCGGTAACATCGGTCTGATAATGGTCGATATTGATCACTTTAAGGCCTTCAACGACCACTACGGCCACCTTGAAGGTGATCACTGCCTGCAGAAAGTTGCGACCACCCTCAAGGAACAGGCGCAACGACCACGAGATCTGGTTGCGCGCTTCGGCGGTGAAGAGTTCGCGATTGTTCTGCCATCCATTCAGTTTGAGGGGATGAAGGTTGTCGCTGACCGGATACGGACGTCGCTGACAGAGGTGGCGCTCCCGCATGAAGCTTCTGATACGAGCGATATCCTGACAGTGAGTATGGGGTTGGCTTGGGCTGAACCATCGACATCGGACAGTATGGATGCGTTGATTGAGGCAGCGGATGAGGCCTTGTACGCCGCGAAAGCAGGCGGAAGAAACCGTTACAGCGAAACGGTTGATCTTGCATCGATCCGGTCTTTGATGACCAATTGAAGGGCACGGGGCTCGTAGCCCCGTTGTTTGTCACTCAGCCGCGCAGAATGCGGCTGAGGAAGCGGTAATTCATATCTTCCCGGCGCAGCAGAATCATAGCGTCAGCCACTCCGAAATCAGCATCCAGATAAGGTTCGCCGCAGATCTTTACGCCAATTCTCAGGTAAGCCTTTAATAGTGAAGGCACCAGGGCTTTGCCATCCAGTTCGGTCGGTGTTACTGGTACCGGTATTTGTGGAACGGCACGCAGGTTTTCTGGGGTCATATGCTTTTCTCGCAGGTGATCCATGATGGCGTTGACCTGCTCAAAGCCTCCAGAGACAGGGATCGAACAACATCCCATCAGGTAGTCGATGCGATTGACTTCCATATATTCGGCGAGGAATCCCCAGAGATAGCCAATGGCGGCACCCGTGCGGAAATCAGGGTCAACACAGGTACGACCGATTTCCATGTAGGTCTTGCCTGGCTTCAGGACTTTACTCAGGTCAAACTCGGTCGACGAGTAGAAGCCGCCTGCGCGGGCTGCCAGATCATTGGTCAGGATACGGCTGTAGGCAACGACGGTATCCGTCTCGTTGTCTTTCACGATCAGGTGCATGCAGATGTCATCGAAGCGATCTTTATCGATGCCCATGTCTGCGCCCTGAACATCTGCACCCATGTCTTCGGCAAAAACACGGTAACGCAGCTCAAGCGCCTGACGAATCTCACGCGGATCTGAAGTAATGCGTGCCACCAAGCCGGTTGCTGGTTCAGTAGCTCTCAGTTGGGCATTAGACTGTGCCATGTGTTTTCCTGTTTCTTTTTTCACGCCGGAATTTATAACAGTTCTGTGACAAACGGATGACATTTCCGTGCAGAACCTTACCTCTCGTGTGGCCTGTCAGAAAGCGGCTATCCTAAGTGCATGGAGGTAATTATGAAACCTTTGTTACAGATATTTTTATTGTTTTTCTGTGCGTTTTCACACGCTGTCCCTTACATCAGCCCGGAAGCCGCGATTGAGGTTCTGAATCGTGATTACGCTGGTGAAACTTTATACTGGAAGCCGGCCGCTTTGCCATTGACTCTATCGCAGTCAGATCGCAGCGCTGAAGCCAGTCAGCTGGCCGAACTCTTTGAGATGGGGCTGGTGCTGCGGGAGCGGCACATCTCTACCGAGGAGATTGAGAAAGGGCGAAAGCGGGTTGTTGTTGCCTGGCGTTATGACTGGTCAGACGATGAGATGTCGGGGGTTCCCTATGGGAAGCGACGGGTAAAGTCCCTCGTCACCATGACAGACCCCATTGAGCGTGACGCGCAATGGTTCGTCGAGGTGAGCATTCGCTGGTTCGTTGATGGACTGGCAGACTGGATAGATCAGCCTGCCTTCAAACGCGCGCGGCCGCTCAGGCGTGCCCTGGAATCCGAAGATAAGCCCTTCGAAGCGACCTTGTATCTTGAATACGTGGACCATCACTGGCGTTTATGGCAACCAGAGTAGTGGACTCAGATCGCCTTAGAGAACTTCAGTGTTTCAGTATTATCGCGGTAGGCATCGAATGCCATGCACGCCTGTCGGACCATCAGTCGCCCGGCATTGGTGATGGTAATATCGTCATTTGTGACGCTCACCAGTCCATCCTGCTGCATCTCATTGAGTTGCCTTATTGAATCGTTGAGATAAGAACGGCTGTCGATGGCAAAGTCGCGATCCAGATCAGCGAATCTGACCGTCAGATGACAGAGAAGGCTCATAATGACTGACTTTCTGATGAGGTCATCCGTAGTGGACGATACTTCCCGCATCGTCGGAAGCCGCTCTGAGTTGAGTTGCTGACGCCAGTCGTTGAGGTCGGTCTGATTCTGAAAGAAAGAAGAACCTATCTGGCTGATGGACGAAACGCCAAAGCCGATGAGATCGCAGTTGCCGTGAGTTGTGTAGCCCTGAAAATTTCGATGCAGCTTGCCTCGCTGTTGCGCAATGGCCAGCTCGTCATCCGGAAGCGCGAAGTGATCCATGCCTATGTATTGATAGCCCGCTTCATCCAGAGTTGTAATGGCTGTTCCAAAGATAGCCAGCTTCTCAGGCGCATCCGGAAGGTCCTCTGCGTTTATCCGTCGTTGGGGCATAAAGCGTTCTGGTAAGTGTGCATAGTTGAAGATGGACAGCCTGTCCGGGCGCATATCGATGATACGTTCCAGCGTGTCAGCAAAAGATGATCGCGTCTGGTGGGGCAAACCATAGATCAGGTCAATATTAATTGAGCGGAACCCCAGTCTTCTCGCATCGCGCATGACGGCGTCGATCATGGCTTCAGGCTGAACCCGGTTCACAGCGATCTGAACACGCTCGTTCAGATCCTGAACGCCAAAGCTGACTCGGTTGAAGCCAAGTTCCCGCAGTGTCCTCAATGTGTCAGAGCCCAGTTCTCGCGGATCAATCTCAATCGAGTAGTCGCAGGTTTCATTGTCCAGCAGAGTGAATTTCTGGCGTACGTACATCATTAATTGCTGCAGCTGATCATCACTCAGATAGGTGGGGGTGCCGCCGCCAAGGTGCAGCTGTTCGACCGGACGTGAGCGGTTAACTAATGCCGCTTTCAGGTCAATTTCGCGGTAAAGCTCTGCCAGATAGGCCTCTGCACGGTCTTTGTGTTTAGTCACGATTTTGTTGCAGCCACAGTAGTAACAGACATGGCGACAGAACGGGATATGAAAATAGAGCGACAATGGCTTATCAGACTCAGCTGCCAGTGCCGAGCGCTCACGGGCATCAGAGGTCACCGGTGTAAATTCCACCGCGGTAGGATATGAGGTATAGCGAGGACCGGCGCGGTTGTAGCGCTGGATCATTAAAGGGTCCCATGTAAGATGCTGCGACATGTTCTGGCCTGCTTTTTGAATACGTTTTGAATATAAGTTGACTGGCGACGACAGAATCGGAGGATACTTTGACGAACAGGCGTGCATCTTGTTCTGGGTCAAATCAAAGCGAAGTTCTGATGTCTCAGTGTGCATTACTCAGCCAGACAGCGCGTCAGGTCGGTCTTGGTCTGATCAGTAATTTGGCCGATTTTGTCTGGTGCTGGGCAGGATAGTCCCTTAAAGTGTGGGGGATTGTTGACGATAGGCCTCTAATGGCCTTGATTTTATCAATGATTGATCGTTTGATAGTCGCTTTCCTGACTATGTACATGAAGTGCAGCGAAAAATTCTAATAAACATGCGTACATGATTGGAGCATTTGGGGTCAGCTATGCCTAAAAAGCCGTTTACACCGGAAGAAATTGCCGCACAGCGCGAACGAATTATGGACAGCGCGTCGCACGTGATGGCTGAGGTTGGCTTTCATCATCTGTCGATGCGAAAACTGGCGTCTCAGCTCGGGATGACTGCGAGTAACATCTATAATTACTTCCCGAATAAAGAATCTCTGTTTGTATTTACCCGTCGTCGTGGCTTTGAAATGGCGTTTCAGGATATTAACGAGCAGATGAGCCAGCATCTTGATCCGCGCTCGGCACTCTATAATTTTGCCGGGCACCTGATTCAGTTTGCGCAGCGCTCACCGGGCTATTATCAGCTGATGTTCCAGCCACCAAGAATGACGCTGACCGACCCAGAAGTTGTTGATCGTGATGTGCTGCTACAGGTGGATCGTCTCGCTGAAGAATGGCAGTCACATCTGCTGTCGATGCTGGCGGATGCGGTACCTGCCATATCGGCGGCTTCAGAGGCTCGTCAGAAACAACTCGCATTGTTCTTTGTTTCGTCTCTGCACGGCCTGATCGATACCTACTACTACAAAGCCTTGCCTAAACTTCTCTCCGGCGTTGACCTGATCCCTGATGATGTCGTGGAAACGCATATTGGCTGGTTGCTGGCTTCACTTGAGCATCAGGCTGAAAGCATTCACTGAGCTTATTGTGCGAGCCCGGTTCATGGCTCGCTCAATTGCTGCCTTTCGGCTGTCCCGGAAGGCGACCTTCTAAGCGATAAACGAAGGCGAGAATCTCGGCGATCACCTGATAGAGCTGCTCGGGAATTTCCTCTCCTACCTCCAGTTGTCCAAGCCATGTGGCAAGCTCTGCATTTTCATAGACTGGAACCTCGTGCGCGATGGCTACCGAGATAATCGCCTGTGCCAGATCATATTCGCCACTGGCGCTAATGTGAGGCGCGCGCTCTCCATCGTAGGTCAGGGCAATGGCCTCAGTTGCGTTCAGTAGATGTTCTGGAATCGTCATGTGTGAATATCCACCAGTGAATGTCTGATAACCGGTTGCTCTCCGGGATGTTTACGCCCATGGCGTGCGCGCAGCTCGCCAACGTCTGCTCCGAGTGCGGTCAGTGTGTCGCGCAACGGTCGCAATGCTTGCTGAATTTCTGACAGGGTGTCGGAGGTCTCTGACCAGAAGGTCGCAGACACCGCGGGTGGGCTCAGATCCAGTTCGATATCCAGCGGGCCGAGCGCTTCCAGGTCAAAGTGCAGGGTGATCTGCCATCGGGATTTCTTCGTCTGATCGTCATAGGAGGTGTTGCCGTCCTCATCGCGTTTCATACACAGAAGGTCCTGCCTTACCGTATCATTGTCCCGCCACATCAATGGGATCTGAAACTGAGTTGTATCCTGAGTCTGAACCAGCCTGACCTGCTCGCTTTCTGTCTGAGCCAATGCTGCCTGTAAAAGACGGAATGTCTCAGGGCGCAGTCCTTCATTGATAGCTCCTGCCAGCGTCGCTGAGGCGCCTGTTCGAGTCGCAGCTGTTGAGGATGTTCCTGCATTGGCATCAGCGGCGTTGGCTGCGTTGCTTTGAGTCCGTCCAAGAATAAACAGAAGTAAGCCCTTGAGATTATCACCGGGTATGTTGGTGGCAGTCGAGAGAGCATTTTGAGGTGCTGCATTTGCGGAAATAGCCCCCAGCAGAGCGACCCATTGGGCGGTGGTTGTTTCTGCTGCGGCTGTGCCCGTTGCTGTAGAGGATTGACCAGATAATTGCTTTTGCAATGCCTCAATCGCGGACAACAGTGATGATTTCGTCCTGAGGGGCATGTCTGTTGCTTCATTTGATGCTGTCCTCACCGAGACGCCGGAAGCTCCTTGAGTGGAGACCGGGCCCTCAGGGCGAGGACTCGCGATGTCGGCTGTTGTATGAGCTGCTGCCTTATTCCAAAGGGATTTAAAAACAGAGGCAACGGACGAGGACGGTGTCGAGGCCTCTCGAGACACAGGCACTGAAGGTCTTTCGGCCGCCGCTGCGGCGATACGGAATAACTGGCTTTCATAATTCAGTGGGCTGTTCGATATCGCTCTGTGGAGGCCAGTAGGTGAACTGAGTTGGGCTGCGTCCGGTAGATTTTTCACCAACGCTTGTGCTGGTTGCATAAGACTGGTCTGGCGAGGTTCTGTGGGCGCAGTAGCGCTGAGATCGTTCACTACGGCGCGTAGAACGGCACTGTAGTCGGGCGTGGCCGCGGTCGCGATGGTCGCGCTCTTTGCGGTAGAGACTGAACTCCCGTTCAAGGCCGCCGTCGCCTGCAATCCGGCTGCAGGTGTTGAATTCACAGGAGGTGACAGGGCGGATGAAGACAGGCCAGATGACAAACTCGCTGGTGGTGACCAGCCCACACGTGCCATCAATAAGGCTTTGATTGCGTCGGGTAACACGGCGCCGGTCAGGGAAGATACTGGCGTGCCTGAGTTTTGTGACGACAGATTGTTGTTAGCCGCAGCGAGCTGCTGTGCGGCGGTTTGTTGCAGTTGTTGCGCCATCGACTGCAGCTGTGACGCCAGGGAAGCATTGGCAGGTGCCTGGGAAGCAGAGCTCTGGGGCAGTCTGATGTCTGTAATAACAACGCGCGGCGGCGATTGCTCGGTGACGCGCAGTGATACTTCTGCTCCGACGGGTAAGGGTTGTGTACTCTGAAGATTGAGAGACTTCCCCTCAGAGGTCACTGTGATCTGCCAGTTGCCCTGAGATCCGGAAGACTTGTTCTCTGAGCTTCTTTCATTGCCTGGCCTGGCATCCGCAGTTCTGGAATCAGTAGCTCTGGAATCAGCATTTCTGGAGTCTGTCGTTCTGGGCTCTGTTGTTCTGGGGTCAGGGCTTTTACTGGCGGAACGCCCTGAATCCCTTGCTCGCCGACTGGCCGTGACGGTGGCGGTAAACTCATCGCCTGACGCCCCGGACGTGCGGGCAGCAGTGGCGGCTGACGCTTCGCTTCGTGCAGCTTTTGTCAGCGCGCTCTGTATCAGGGACAAATCAGGTGTTTTCATAGTTCACCTTATCGGCGCAGATTGACAAATCTTTATTGCGCCAGCTCAGCGTTGTTGTTGGCTTTTTCGGTATAATGCGTGCGCCAGATTTATTGATGATCCCCTGGCGCTTCAATCATTTGGCCATAGTATGGCCCGGAAATCGAGGTTCTGATGACGCCACAGCAGGGCGCCCAGCAAACACTACTCAGCGCGAGCGATCTTTATTGCGAGCGTGATGACCGTGTCTTGTTCGAAGGACTGGCGTTGAGTATTACTGATGGCGAGTTGATTCAGCTGGCCGGGCCAAATGGTGCCGGCAAAACGACCTTGCTTCGGTTACTTGCTGGTCTTAACCGCGATTTTGAGGGGCAATTGCTCTGGCACGATGTGCCGTTAATGACGGTGTACCCAGAATATGCTGGCAACCGCCTGTACATGGGGCACTTATCTGCAGTTAAAAAATCTCTGACCGCGCTCGAAAATTTGCGTTGGCTTACCGCACAGGATCGTCCATCCGAAAAGCAGCTGTGGGAGGCGCTTGAACATGTTGCTCTGGCAGGATACGAGCATACGCCTTGCTTACAGTTGTCGGCCGGACAGCAGCGTCGAGTCGCACTTGCTCGCCTGAAAATCAGTAGGGCACCTCTATGGATACTGGACGAGCCCTTTACCGCTCTCGATAAAGACGGAGTCTCCTGGCTTGAAGGTGAATTGCAGGCTCACGTATCGAACGGTGGTGCCGTGATCATCACCAGCCATCACGCACTGGAAGGTATTCCGGGGTTGCGACGCCTGGAACTCGGAGGTGCCGCATGAGCCTGGTTCGGGCCACGGTTCGTCGAGACCTCTTGCTGGCTGCCAGAAACCCTGGTGAGTGGGCAAATCCTCTGATGTTTTTCTTGATGGTCGCGGCTTTGTTTCCGATGGCGGTTGATCCTAATCCCGAATTTCTGGCGAAAATTGCGGGTGGTGTTATCTGGGTAGCCGCTCTGTTGGCGACTCTGCTGTCGTTAGATTCACTTTATCGCGCCGATGTAGAAGACGGTTCGCTGGAGCAGTGGCTGGCGTCGGGCGAGTCTTTGTATGCCATGTCTCTGGGAAAAGCCTTGGTACACTGGTGTATCAGTGGCCTGCCTCTGACGTTGATGTCGCCATTGTTGGGGGTCATGCTGCATCTCCCTGAAGATGCTTATTTCGCTTTGTTTATCAGCCTGGCTGTTGGCACGCCGGTATTGAGTCTGCTTGGTGCTGTCGGTGCGGCGTTGACCGCCAGCCTCAGAAGTGGCGGCCTTCTACTGACCCTGCTGATCCTGCCTTTATACGTGCCGGTACTTATCTTCGCTGCCAGTGCGGTTTATCACGCGGGTATTGGAATGGCTTACAATGGCCAGGTCGCTATGTTGGGAGCCATGTTAGCGCTGGCCCTCGCATTAACTCCTTTTGCTGCTGGTGCAGCCTTAAAACTGAATTTATCGCGGTAACTGAATATGTGGCAGTGGCTTGTACGACTTTATCATCGGCTCGGATCACCTAAATGGTTCTATGAAATGACCGAGCGCTGGATCTTCTGGTTAGCGTTAGCCGCAGGTGGTACGGCGATTGTTGGTCTGGTGCTTGGGTTGCTGTACGCACCGGCGGATTACCAGCAAGGTAACAGTTTCAGAATTATTTATATCCATGTTCCGGCGGCTCTGTTGGCTCAGAGTGCCTACATGATGATGGCGGTTGCCGGTGCGGTATATCTGATCTGGCGCATGAAAATGGCGGCTTGGGTCGCGAAGGTGATTGCACCTGTGGGGGCCGCATTCTGTTTGATCGCGCTACTGACTGGTGCCATCTGGGGTAAACCGACCTGGGGGACTTGGTGGGTCTGGGATGCGCGCCTGACGTCCATGTTGATGCTGCTGTTCTTGTATTTCGGCGTGATGGCGCTGCAGCAGGCGATGGAGTCAGAGGAAGCGTCGTACAAGGCGGGCGCGATTCTCGCGCTGGTCGGTCTGGTGAATATTCCGATCATCAAGTACTCGGTGGAGTGGTGGAATACTTTGCACCAGCCTGCCACCCTCAAGCTGACCGAGAAACCGTCTATGCACCCGGATATGCTCTGGCCACTGCTGATTATGATTGTCAGTACGTATCTGTTTTTTGCACTTGTTGTCATTTTGCGTACACGTAACGAGATCCTCTGGCATGAGCGTAAACGCCAGTGGGTTCGAAAGATTCTGGAGTCCTGATGGAATTTTCTTCGTTAGCTGAATTTATTGCGATGGGAAAGCACGGCTTTTATGTCTGGCTTTCGTACGGACTGACTGCCGTGATCATCGCCTTTGTTGTGATGCAGCCGATTCTGCATCGCCGTCGTTTACTGAAAGAGCAGGCCCAGCGTCTGCGTCGGGAGAAGCGTAATGCACCCTCAGCGTAAAAAACGTCTGCATCTTATTCTGTTTCTGGTTCTGGCCGTGGCGGCCGCAGTGGGGCTGGCGATGTATTCCTTGTCACAGAACATCAACCTGTTTCAGACGCCAACCCAGATTGCTAACGGCGAAGTGCCTCCGGGCCGCACCATCCGTGCAGGTGGTCTGGTCGTTGAGGGAAGCGTTGAACGCGATCAGCAGGGCTTGGGTGTTACCTTTCGGGTGACCGATGGTCAGTCTGAAGTGCCGGTCTTTTACGACGGCATCCTGCCCGACCTGTTTCGTGAAGGTCAGGGGATTGTGGCCTTGGGCGAGGTGAACACAGAAGGACTGTTTGTCGCTTCAGAAGTCCTGGCGAAACACGATGAAAATTACATGCCGCCTGAGGTTCAGGCAGCGCTGGAACAGGCCCATCAGGACGGTAAAGCTCAGATGGAAGCGGCGGCCAAGGAGGCAAGCTACTGATGCTGAATACCGCAATGCTTCACTTGCCAGAGATCGGGCAGTTTGCACTGATACTGGCGTTCATTATGGCCGTTCTGCAGGTCATCGTCCCACTGTTCGGTGTGAACCGCGGGCAGCTCTGGTTGATGGGTTATGCGCGCCCATTGGCTGTGGGTCAGGCGCTGTTTCTGGTGATCAGTCTGGTATTACTTGCGACCAGTTTCGTGATGGATGATTTTTCGGTTGCTTACGTGGCAGCTAACAGCAACAGCCTGCTGCCTACGCCTTATAAAATAAGTGCTGTCTGGGGGGCTCACGAGGGCTCGCTGCTGCTATGGGTCACTATGCTGGGCCTGTGGGGCGTGGCCGTTGCTTTACTCAGCCGCTCACTGCCATTGGATATGGTTGCGCGTGTGCTGTCGATCATGGGTATGGTATCGGTGGGTTTTATCCTGTTCACCCTGGAAACTTCAAACCCTTTTGCTCGTATTCTGCCAAGCCCGCCGCAGGACGGTGCTGACCTCAATCCGCTGCTGCAGGATTTTGGTCTGATCGTACACCCTCCAACACTTTATATGGGCTATGTGGGTCTGTCGGTTGCGTTCGCTTTCGCACTCGCAGCACTTATGAGCGGCCGTCTTGATGCCGCCTGGGCGCGCTGGTCACGCCCATGGACCACGGCTGCCTGGATTTTTCTGACGGTCGGTATCGCTCTGGGAAGCTGGTGGGCGTACTACGAACTCGGCTGGGGTGGCTGGTGGTTCTGGGACCCGGTAGAGAATGCATCGCTTATGCCCTGGCTGGTAGCAACGGCGTTACTGCACTCTCTTGCCGTGACAGAAAAGCGTGGTCTGTTTAAAAGCTGGACGGTGCTGCTTGCGATTTTTGCCTTCTCACTGAGTCTGTTGGGGACTTTTCTGGTGCGTTCTGGCGTTCTTACGTCGGTGCATGCATTTGCATCCGACCCGGAGCGCGGCGTATTCATTCTTGCCTTGTTAGGGATATGTGTTGGCGGCTCCTTGCTGCTTTATGCGATCAAGGCGCCTACGGTCGCCTCGGTGGGACGTTATGAAGTTGTCTCACGGGAGACTGCACTGCTGGTAAACAACCTGTTGCTGGTGGTGATGGCTCTGGCGGTACTGACCGGCACACTGTACCCGTTGGTGTACGACTTTATGGGGCTGGGTAAGCTGTCGGTAGGCGCGGCCTGGTTCAATACCATGTTTGTTCCTTTGACCGTGGCGCTGGCGCTATTGATGGGCGTGGGTGCTATGACCCGCTGGAAGTCCGATCGTGTCAGTCGACTCGGCGGCCAGCTTTGGATCGCAGGCGTTCTGGCCATCGTGTTCGCGATTGTTTTGGCGCTACTGCTGTCTGAAGTCGTGAACGGCAGTGTGGTTCTTGGGTTGGGTATTTCTTTCTGGCTGATCTTTGCGACTTGTGCCGATGTGTGGAAAAAGTTGAGAGGTCGTTTAGGCAAAATCCTCTCACTCGGTGTGAGTTATCTGGGCATGGTGATCGCGCACATGGGTGTTGCTGTGACGATTATCGGCGTCACTATGGTGTCCAATTACAGTATCGATAAATCGGTGCGCATGGTACCGGGGCAGGTAGAAACTCTGGGTGATTATCAGTTCGAATTTACTGAAGCCGGAACGATAGATGGGCCTAATTACACATCACAGGCGACGCGGTTCAATCTCTACAAAGAGGGAAAGAAGATTGAAGTGCTGACTGCCGAGAAGCGCCGTTATCACGCCCGAGGCAGTGTTATGACCGAGGCTGCGATAGACGTCACTCTGTTCCGTGATGTTTACATCTCTATGGGTGAAGCCCTGGAAGGTGGCGCCTGGGGGATGCGTCTGCAGGTGAAACCTTACATGCGTTGGGTGTGGCTGGGCGCTATCTTTATGTCGCTCGGTGGTTTTATGGCCGTGCTGGATAAGCGTTACCGCCGTCGTCAGAAAAAGGAGAAGCTGGCATGAACCGTCTGCTGCTATTTATCCCGCTGGTCATCTTCGCTCTGATGGG
>MDTB01091678.1_pt1 | contig 12138 bp, 7 predicted proteins | sample 811161 | NCBI WGS metagenome assembly MDTB01 (sample SAMN05326650, study PRJNA326480) | marine metagenome | isolation source: seawater | place: Mediterranean Sea | collected 2009 | reverse complement strand
TTTAAGTTCATTGTTACTGGTGTCTTGTTTTAATTCATCCAAACCCAACTACCAGTACTTTCCAAATATGTATGAGTCGGTAGGTTATAAAACCTATGCCGAATCTGATGCATTTAATAATGGTATTGAAGCGCAACTTCCCGCTGAGGGTTCTGTTGCACGCGGATGGGCACCTTACGATTATCCCGATACTAATGATGGGTATGAAGCCGCAAAGGCAAACCTGAAATCACCATTAGCAATTACGGCGGAACATCGCGCTGAGGGAAAAGAATTGTACGGCGTCTATTGTGCTGTCTGCCACGGGGATAAAGGAAACGGTCAAGGTATTTTGATGACACGTGAAAAGTTTTTAGGTATACCTAGCTATGCCGACAGAGAAATCACAGATGGGAGTATTTATCACGTGTTGATGTATGGTAAAAACGCCATGGGTTCACACGCAGGACAGGTAAATGCAACCGAGCGCTGGCAGATTGCCCAACATGTAATGTATTTACGTAACGAATTGACAAAATAATTGGCCATGTATAACTTCACGCAACGACTAAAAATTACTACCTGTATTCTCATGGGACTAGGTCTTATTGGTTTAACGATTGGTTTTTTGATTGCACCTTCCACTGTAGCTGAAGCAAAAGCTATGGTTGCTGATGCACATGGCGGACACGAAGGCGGCCACGGCGATGACCACGCTGATGTTCATGCGACTGACCATAATAATTCTGAAGCGCACGTTGCCATGATTTATTCAACTCACGCTGATAATCATGACCAAGCTAATAAACAAGGCCAAGTCGAAGACAATACTCATGCGGATGACCACGGAGATGCACATGGGGAACATTTATTACACCAACTGCAAAACAAACCATGGGCTGCACTTTATGTAGCTGCGTTTTTCTTTTTTATGATTGCATTAGGGACCCTTGCTTTCTATGCCATACAACGGGCGGCACAAGCAGGTTGGCCTATATTGCTCTATCGTGTTATGGAGGGAATTACGGCTTATTTGGTGCCAGGCTCTATTATAATTTATGTATTCCTTGTACTTACTGGATTACACGCTAACCACCTATTTGTATGGATGGATGCGGAAACCGTTGCTCACGATGAAATTATCCAAGGAAAAGTAGGCTACCTCAACGTGCCTTTCTTTTTGCTTAGAGCAGCCATCTACCTAATTGGCTGGAATCTTTACCGTTATTTATCGCGTAGATTTTCATTAGCACAAGACAATGCGCTTGTGGGTGATATTCGCAACCATAAAATGAACTTTCGTATTTCTGCGGGCTTCTTAGTATTCTTCTTTGTTACTGAGTCTATGATGTCTTGGGACTGGATTATGTCTTTGGATCCTCACTGGTTTAGTACTTTGTTTGGGTGGTATGTTTTGGCAAGTATGCTAGTTACAGCTGTTACCGTAATTGCTTTGATTACCATTTATCTTAAATCAAAAGGATATTTACCTAAAGTTAACCATAGTCACTTGCATGACTTGGCCAAGTTTATGTTTGGCTTCAGTGTGTTTTGGACTTATTTGTGGTTCTCTCAATTTATGTTGATTTGGTACTCAAATATACCAGAAGAAGTAACCTATTTTTTGACGCGGATAGACGACTATAATCTACCATTTTTCGGAATGATTGCTATGAACTTTTTATTTCCATTGCTCATATTGATGAGTAGCGATTATAAACGATCCAATTGGATTATTGTGATGGCCGGAATCGTAATTATTTTGGGTCACTATATTGACATTTACAACATGATTATGCCTGCCACTGTAGGTGACCAATGGTTTATTGGATGGGCTGAAATTGGCGGATTCCTTTTCTTTGCTGGACTCTTTATGTTTGTGGTATTCCGTGCCATAAGCAAGGCTCCACTCGAAGCTAGTGGTGATCCATATGTTGGAGAGAGTGAACGATTTGTGTATTAATTAGGAAACAAATAAATGACTGCAGTTATTCTTTTTTCGATTTTGGTTTTAGTGGGTATAGCTATCTGGCAAATCACAAAGATTTTCGAATTGTCACAATTGCGTCAAGAGAGAGACGACTCACAAATTGCTAACGACAAGGACAACAACTGGAATGGCCAATTAATGTTTGCCTTTTTGGTGTTTATTTATCTGTTTACTATTTATTCTTTTTGGGCTTGGGGGGATGTACTACTTCCTGAAGCAGCTTCTGAACATGGGCAAGAAATTGACCGCCTAATGTGGATTTCATTTGCACTAATCTTTTTTGTGCAAATGTTAACTCAAGCATTACTGCATTATTTTTCTTATCAGTATCGTGGTAAAAAAGAACAAAAAGCTTTTTTCTATGCCGATAACGATAGGCTAGAATTTATATGGACGGTTATCCCTGTGATTACCTTAGCAGTACTAATCATGTATGGTTTATTCACCTGGACTTCTATAATGAATTTTGAAGAAAATGACGAAACATTAGTGGTGGAACTATATGCACAACAATTCAACTGGAAAGCTCGCTATGCTGGTCAAGATGGTGTTTTGGGGGATGCCAACGTTCGGTTTTTACAAGACTATGATGGACGCAATTTGGTGGGTATTGATTCATCAGACCCCAACGGACTAGACGACGTGGTCGTGCAAGAATTACACTTGCCAAAAGGGCGTCAGATTATTTTCAAAATGCGTTCGCAAGACGTATTACACTCGGCATATATGCCACACTTTAGAGCACAGATGAATTGTGTGCCTGGAATGATTACGGAATTTTCATTTACTCCTTCCATGACAACTGAGGAAATGAGACAAACCCCAGAAATGGCAGCCAAAGTGGCGAAAATCAATAAAATTAGATATGACAACAGCCAGGCTTTGATGGCGAATGGTGAAGAATCTCTCGATGCATATCAGTTTGATTATTTGTTACTTTGCAATAAAATTTGTGGTGCATCACACTACAATATGCAAATGAAAATTGTGGTAGAAGAAGAAAAAGATTTTAACAAATGGCTGGCAAAGCAAATTACCTTTGCACAAACCATCCAACAGTAAAAAGATAACTATGGGATCAGATCACGCACATCATAAAGAAACGTTTATAACTAAGTACATCTTTAGTCAAGACCATAAGATGATTGCGAAGCAGTACCTTATTACAGGGCTGATTATGGGGATTATTGGTATTGCGATGTCTCTATTGTTTCGCCTTCAATTGGCGTGGCCAGAAAAGTCTTTCTGGGTTTTTGAAACATTTTTAGGTAAATGGGCACCGGAAGGTGTTATGGATCCAAATGTTTATTTGGCATTGGTTACCATTCACGGTACTCTTATGGTGTTCTTTGTATTGACCGCTGGATTAAGTGGTACGTTTAGTAACCTACTTATTCCGTTGCAGATTGGCGCACGTGATATGGCTTCAGGGTTACTTAACATGATTTCATATTGGTTGTTCTTCTTGTCTTCATTAATCATGATTGCTTCACTTTTTGTAGAGTCAGGACCCGCTGCAGCGGGTTGGACCGTTTACCCTCCGCTTAGTGCGTTGCCACAAGCGCAACCCGGTTCTGGATTAGGAATGACGCTTTGGTTGGTATCCATGGCAATCTTTATTGCGTCCTCATTGTTGGGATCACTCAACTATATTGTTACGGTAATTAACTTACGTACTAAGGGAATGTCCATGACGCGTCTTCCACTAACGATTTGGGCCTTTTTTGTAACAGCTATTATTGGTGTGGTTTCTTTCCCAGTATTGTTATCAGCAGCCCTGTTGCTAATTATGGATAGAAGCTTCGGCACCTCTTTCTTTTTGTCTGATATTTTCATTCAAGGAGAAGTGTTACACTACCAAGGTGGATCACCTGTATTGTATGAACACTTGTTTTGGTTCTTAGGTCACCCAGAGGTATACATTGTATTGTTGCCAGCACTAGGAATTACATCTGAGGTGTTGGCTACAAATGCACGTAAGCCTATTTTTGGTTACCGGGCCATGGTAGCTTCAATTTTGGCTATTGCATTTTTATCTACCATCGTTTGGGGACACCATATGTTTATTTCAGGAATGAACCCATTCCTTGGATCAGTATTTACCTTCACAACCTTATTAATTGCGATACCTTCTGCGGTTAAAGCGTTTAATTATATCACCACTCTTTGGAAAGGAAATCTCCAAATGAATCCTGGGATGTTGTTCTCAATTGGTTTGGTATCTACCTTTATTACGGGTGGTTTGACTGGAATTATCTTGGGTGATAGTACGCTTGATATAAACGTACACGACACCTATTTTGTGGTAGCACACTTCCACTTGGTAATGGGTATTTCAGCATTGTATGGACTATTTGCAGGGGTGTATCATTGGTTCCCAAAAATGTTTGGGCGTATGATGAATAAAAATATGGGTTATATTCACTTTTGGGTGACGGCAGTCTGTGCTTATGGTGTATTTTTCCCAATGCACTTTATTGGTATGGCGGGACTTCCTAGAAGATATTATTCCAATACTGCATTTCCATATTTTGATGATTTGGCAAATATCAATGTCATCATTACGATCTTCGCTTTGATTGCTGGTGCTGCACAACTTGTATTCTTGTACAACTTCATAAGTAGTATTTTTTACGGAAAGAAAACGGTTCAAAACCCTTGGAAATCCAATACACTAGAGTGGACAGCTCCAGTGAAACATATTCATGGAAACTGGCCAGGTGCCATTCCCCACGTACACCGTTGGGCATACGATTATTCCAAGCCTAAACAAAAAGAGGATTTTGTTCCCCAAAACGTTCCACTAGCTAAAGGCGAGGAAGAACTTCAACACTAAAACTAAGCCCTCTCAAACTGCTGAGTGAAAGAGCTTTTTTGTTTTCCGTATCTTTGAATAGATGAATGAATATCTAGACCCAACAGGTGAGCATTTAAGCCATGAGGAACACGACATTGATCGTGCTTTGCGACCACAAAGCTTTGATGACTTTAGCGGACAACCGCAAGTGCTTGAAAACCTAGAAATTTTTGTAGCAGCTGCAAATCAGCGTGAAGAAGCACTTGACCATACCCTTTTGCATGGCCCACCAGGACTTGGCAAAACTACTTTGGCATACATCTTGGCACAAGAACTAGGCGTTAAACTTAAGCTTACTTCAGGCCCTGTATTAGATAAACCAGGGGACTTGGCCGGCTTACTTACCAATCTCGATCCAAGAGATGTTTTGTTCATTGACGAAATACACCGTTTAAGCCCCATAGTTGAAGAATATTTATACTCAGCTATGGAAGATTACCGAATTGATATAATGATCGAAACTGGGCCCAACGCCCGTTCGGTTCAAATCGAATTAAGTCCTTTTACTTTGGTAGGAGCCACCACACGGTCGGGTTTATTGACAGCGCCGATGCGTGCACGTTTTGGTATTAATAGCCGACTCGAATATTACTCTTCTGAAGTGCTCGCAGGCATTGTGACTAGAAGTGCCAAGATTTTAAACATACCTATTGCAGACAAGGCAGCCATTGAGATTGCCAGCAGAAGCCGTGGTACGCCCCGTATTGCCAATGGACTTTTACGGCGCATTCGTGACTTTGCACAAATCAAAGGCGATGGGACCATCAACCTTGACATAACACGTATTGGACTTAAAGCCTTACACGTAGATGCAAATGGCTTGGATGAGATGGATAATAAAATTCTTAACACACTTATTGATAAATTCAAAGGTGGCCCTGTCGGGCTTAACACCCTCGCGACAGCTGTTTCTGAAAATGGCGAAACTATTGAGGAAGTCTATGAACCGTTTTTGATTCAAGAGGGATTTTTGATGCGCACACCACGTGGCCGTGAGGTTACCGAAAAGGCATACAAACACCTTGGCAAGTCCATGCCTAGCAACCAAAAAGGCCTGTTTTGAGCAGTGCAGCACAACATGCTGACATTGTGAAAGACATAGCTCAGCAGTTGGGTTTTATGGCTTGTGGGATTTCCAAGGCCACATTTTTAGAAGAAGAAGCACCCCGATTGGAGTCGTGGTTAAACCAAAACCATCAGGGACAAATGGGCTATATGGCCCGTAACTTTGACAAACGCCTTGATCCAACGAAATTGGTGCCTGGTGCAAAGAGTGTCGTGTCCTTACTCTTTAATTATTTCCCAGAAGATGTGCCCAAAGACGCAAGCGCACCCAAAATCGCGCGCTACGCATATGGAGTAGATTACCACCATGTCATCAAGGATAAACTCTTTGAATTTATGCACCACATTCAAGAAAAAATTGGCGAGGTGGGTGGACGAGTTTTTGTAGATTCTGCTCCTGTTCTCGAAAAAGCGTGGGCAGCTAAAAGTGGTTTGGGATGGGTTGGCAAAAATACCAATCTTATCCGCAAACAAAACGGCTCTTATTTTTTTATTGCCGAACTTATTTTGGATATAGTGTTAGCTGCCGACGGCGCTGTAACCGATCATTGTGGTAGCTGCACGGCTTGTTTGGATGCCTGTCCCACAGATGCATTTGTAGCACCCTATAAGTTAGATGCCAGCAAGTGTATTTCTTACTTCACCATTGAGCTGAAAGACGCCATTCCAAATGATGTAAAAGGCCAATTTGACAACTGGGCTTTTGGTTGTGATATTTGTCAGGAAGTATGCCCTTGGAACCGTTTTGCCACACCACATGACGAGCCTGATTTTCAACCAATTCCTGAACTCATGAACATGACCCAAAACGACTGGAGCGAAATCACAGAGGAGGTATTTAATCGCTTGTTCGCAGTGAGTGCTGTTCAGCGAACAGGTCTCAAGGGATTAAAGCGAAATTTAGAGTTTTTAAAGTAGATAGAAATCAATACCTTAACTGACTAAATTGCCAAGTGTATGAGCAAAGATAGTAAACGGCGTGAAGCCCTAGTATACCACGCAAAGCCTAAGCCTGGAAAACTAGAAGTGAACCCTAGCAAACCCTACGCTAGTCAGAGGGATTTGTCTTTGGCTTACTCACCAGGTGTAGCTGAACCCTGTTTGGAAATCGAGAAGGAAACAGGGAACGTCTACAAATACACCAACAAAGCCAACTTGGTTGCCGTAATTTCAAACGGTACTGCCGTATTGGGTTTAGGCGATATTGGACCCGAAGCTTCTAAGCCTGTTATGGAAGGAAAAGGATTGCTTTTTAAAATATTTGCAGGAATAGATGTTTTTGATATTGAAGTAGACACTAAAGATGTGGATGCTTTTGTTGCAACAGTAAAAAATATTGCACCCACGTTTGGCGGCATTAACCTTGAAGATATAAAAGCGCCTGAAGCTTTTGAAATAGAGCGTAGGTTGGTTAAAGAACTAAATATACCAGTTATGCACGACGACCAACACGGTACTGCCATAATATCAGGTGCTGCCTTACTCAACGCGGTTGAATTAGCCAAAAAAGAAATATCAAAAGTAAAAATGGTGATTAGTGGTGCAGGTGCTGCAGCCATTTCTTGTGCGCGACTTTATCGTACTTTGGGTGTATTGCCAGAAAATATCATCATGACCGACAGCAAGGGAATAATCAGAGCAGACAGAAAAAATATCAATACGCAAAAGGCAGAATTTGCTACAAAAACAGACATGCACACGCTAGATGAAGCACTGGTAGACGCCGATGTTTTTATTGGACTTTCAAAAGCGGATATCATGACGCCTCCCATGCTAAGATCTATGTCCCCAGACCCGATTGTTTTTGCTATGGCAAATCCAAATCCAGAAATTGATTACAATTTAGCTATTACCACACGCAAAGATGTGATTATAGCTACGGGCCGTTCGGATTTCCCTAATCAGGTTAACAATGTGCTTGGTTTTCCGTTCATATTTAGGGGCGCATTGGATGTGCGTGCTACCAAAATTAACGAAGCCATGAAAATGGCAGCCGTACATGCATTGGCTGATTTGGCTAAAGAAACGGTCCCTGAACAAGTGAATATTGCTTATGGGGCAACCAAACTTGCCTTTGGAAAAGATTACATAATCCCCAAACCCTTTGATCCAAGGCTCATCACAACAGTACCTATGGCTGTGGCAAAGGCAGCCATGGGAAGTGGGGTTGCTGCTGCGCCAATTAATGATTGGGACAAATATCAAGAGGAATTACATACCCGCACGGGGTCCGATAAAAAACTTGTTCGATTAATTACCAGTCAGGCCAAAAGCAATTTACAACGTGTTGTCTTTGCCGAAGGAGATGAACTGGATGTGCTCAAAGCAGCGCAATTGGTTTATGAAGAAGGCATAGCCATTCCTATTTTGCTTGGCGACGAAGAATACATTCGTAAAATGATGGCCACCATAGAATTTGAGGGAGATGTGGCCATCATTGACCCAAAAAAAGAAACCCTAAAAGAAGAACGTGATGCCTACGCACGTACATATTGGCAATTGCGCCAACGAAAAGGAATAACGCTTTATGATGCGCAAAGACGAATGCGCGAACGCAACTATTATGCGGCCATGATGGTGCGTGAAGGAGATGCCGATGCCATGATTTCAGGCTATAGCCGTAGTTATCCAAATGTATTAAAACCAGTCCTACAAGTTATTGATACTCAAGAAGGGGTAAACCGTGTAGCCACAACTAACTTGATGATTACCAACCGCGGGCCCTTGTTTATATCTGACACTTCGATTAACATCAACCCTAACGCAAAAGACCTAGCAAAGATTGCACAAATGACTTCTTACACAGCCACTATGTTCGGCATACAACCAAGGGTTGCCATGCTTTCTTATTCTAACTTCGGTTCCTCAAAAAATGAGGACGCCCAAAAGGTAAGCAAAGCAGTAAAACTGATACACCGTTTTCTGCCTAGCATTGCCGTTGACGGCCCTATCCAAGCAGATTTCGCATTAAATAAAACAATGCTTACCAATAAGTTTCCATTTTCAAAAATTGCAGGTGCTGCTGTAAACACGTTGGTATTACCTGATTTGAATGCTGCAAACATTGCTTATAAACTCATTAAAGAATTAGATGATGCCCTTTCCATTGGACCCATTATGATGGGACTAAAACACCCAGTGCATATACTCCAGTTAGGCGCTAGTGTTGATGAAATAGTTCACATGACAGCAGTTGCTGCTGTGGATGCACAAAACAAGAAAAAATGATAACACAACTAAATGGAAGGCTTGTAAGTAAAACGCCTACAACTATAGTGGTCGACTGCAGCGGTGTTGGCTATGAAGTACACATTTCACTTAATACTTACGGCCAGTTACCTGAAGATGAGCTAATTCGTATATATACTCATCTGCAGGTTCGTGAGGATGCACAAAACCTCTATGGATTTATGCAAAAAGTTGAGCGGTCAGTATTCCGTTTACTTTTGAGTGTGAGTGGGATAGGTGCAAATACGGCGCGAATGGTACTTTCGTCTATGACCCCCCAAGAAGTAGTGCAGGCCATTCAATCCGATAATGTGGCAGCCATTCAATCCGTAAAAGGAATTGGGGCCAAAACAGCTCAGCGAGTTATTGTTGATTTAAGAGATAAGGTTACTGGTCTAATTGGTGATGAAGAAATAGAGCTGGTCTCGAACAATACCCAGCGCGATGAAGCGTTATCTGCATTAGGTGTATTAGGTTATCCTGTTAGGCAAACTCAAAAAGTTGTGGACTCACTTTTAAAAGTAGAACCTGATATGCCTGTAGATCGTTTAATAAAAAACGCGCTGAACAAATTATAATGCGTCTCATTTTTGATAAAAAAGCAAAATTATTTTGGGCACTCATAAGTGTACTTTTTTTTACTGGCCTACATGCTCAAAACGATACTGCTGTTACTGTTGACAGCTTGGTTTTAGCTCAAAACCTAAAACAAATTAGCCTCAAAATCAAACCCAGTACTTTTACTACCTCCTATACGTATGATCCAAAGCTAAATTTATATTTCTACAATGTTAAAGTTGGGAATATAGATGCAGAAAAACCTTTGGTACTTACACCCAGTGAATACCAAAGACGGGTATTTTCAGAAAAGTCTAGAGCTTATATACGCGATAAACAAGAAGCCATAGCTGGAATTAATGTGGACGAAGACGCCCAAGAAAACCAGTTACCAGATTATTATGTTAACTCCAAGATATTTGAAAATATTTTTGGGAGTAACGAGATTGATATTCGCCCACAAGGGTCCGCAAGTATTGACTTGGGAATTCGTTACCAAAAGTCCGGTAACCCCAGCCTTTCTCCACGTAATCAAAGCAGCCTGGCTTTTGATTTCAACCAACGTATCAATCTAGCCCTTACAGGTACAATTGGAACCCGATTAAAAATCAATGCAAATTACGATACCCAATCTACTTTTGATTTTCAGCGAGTTGTCAAGTTAGAGTTTTTTCCTGAAGATTTAATGCCTAGTGGAGCGCAAAACACCATTAATAAAGGAAAGGATTTACTCTTTAATGGTAATCAAGTCACAGACAAGTTTAACGACATTCAAAATTTTAAAGAAAAAGGAATAAGTGGTAATGAGGACGGGATTTTACAAAAACTTGAAATAGGTAATGTCAGCATGCCCATCAATAGTTCGCTGATTACTGGTGCCCAGAGCCTTTTTGGAGTCAAAGCAGAACTAAAGTTTGGCAATACTAACATAGCAGCGGTAATTTCAGAGCAGCGATCACAAAGTCAAACCATACAAACCAATGGAGAGGGTACGCTTGAGGAGTTTTCCTTGTTTTCCTTAGATTATGAGGATAATCGACATTTTTTTTTAGCACAATACTTTAGAGACAATTACGACAAATCGGTCAAAACCTACCCTTATATCAACTCTCCTATTGATATTACCCGATTAGAAGTTTGGGTCACCAACAGATCTGCACGTGTAAATAATGTGCGAAACCTTATTGCAATTCAAGATTTAGGGGAATCTAATCCAGATGTCACTATACTTGATAATTTTATAAATGGTTTTTTTAATGCAGCAACAAATGTTTTTCCTGATAACGATGTAAACAAAGTAGACCCTTATGCAATTGGAACAGGAGGAATCCTTACGAATGATATTCGTGATATTTCCAAAGCAAAAGATGGCTTTGGGAGCCTTTCAGCCCAAGTGATTGAGGGACGTGATTACGCCATTTTGGAAAGCGCTCGTAAATTAAACCAATCAGAATATAAATTAAATAAACAACTGGGTTATATCTCACTAAACCAACCTTTAAATAACGATGAAGTATTGGCTGTTGCCTTTCAATATACCGCCAACGGGCAAATTTATCAAGTAGGTGAATTTGCTGGTGATGGTGTTGCTGCAACTACCGTTTCTGGATTACCAGCTGCACCAATTGTAAGTAACAACAGCTTGGTGGTTAAAATGCTTAAAAGCTCTATTCTTGATGTAGCACAACCTGTTTTTGACTTGATGATGAAAAACATCTACAATATTGGTGCATTTCAATTAGACCAAGAAGATTTTGTTTTCAATATCGTTTATACAGATCCTTCGCCAACAAACTTTATTAATCCAGTAGAAGACGCAGAGGATGATTGGCCCCAAGGGACAGAAGAGCGTATTTTGCTTAATCTTTTTGGTTTAGATAGGCTAAATATCTATCAAGACGCCCAAGCCGAAGGTGATGGATTTTTTGATTTTATTAGCGGGATTACAGTACTTCCAGAACAAGGACAAATTATTTTTCCAAGTATAGAACCTTTTGGCGAGTACTTATTTGAACTATTAAAGAAGGATCCCAGCGAAGATTATTCCAACAGAAGTTTATACAATCCAAACCAAAAGAAGTATGTATTTAAGGAGATGTACGACATCACTAAAATTGATGCTGCTGATTATCAACGGTATAACAAATTTGAACTAAAAGGACGTTATAAATCAACGGGTGGCGGACAAGGAATAGCAATAGGAGCTTTTAATGTGCCACGTGGTTCTGTTCGTGTCACCGCCGGAGGAAGGTTACTTCAAGAAGGATTAGACTACACGGTAAATTATCAGTTAGGACGTGTAACAATACTTAACGAGGGTGTGAAAAATTCGAATATACCAATTGAGGTTTCTACTGAAAGTAACACCCTTTTTGGTCAACAGAACAAGCGCTTTATGGGCTTCACTGCCGAACATAAAGTAAATGATGACCTCTTGCTGGGTGGAACGTATTTGCGCCTG
>MDTB01136122.1_pt1 | contig 12139 bp, 12 predicted proteins | sample 811161 | NCBI WGS metagenome assembly MDTB01 (sample SAMN05326650, study PRJNA326480) | marine metagenome | isolation source: seawater | place: Mediterranean Sea | collected 2009 | reverse complement strand
GTTATGACTATTGTCCGCGATGCAAGAAACTATTATCAAGATGATCCTGAAAAATATTATCTCTTGATAAAAAGTGAATTAGATGATTTTGTTGATTTTCGTGGATTTGCACGTGGAGTCATGGGACGTTATGCGAGTAGCACAAGATATCGTGAGTTAGACAAAGAGGATAGGGAAAAACTCAAGGGTCAGCTGGACAATTTTTCTGAAGTTATTCAGGAAAGTTTGGTTCGCACATACAGTAAGGGTTTGCTAGCCTTTGGAGGAGCTCGCATCGAACTAGACACCACTCCAGATATTGATCTCGAGAAAACAAAAGTTTCCGTAAGACAGCTAATTTATGGTGAGAATGGAGAACCGTACGAAGTCGTATATCAAATGCGAAAAATGCGAGATGGATCCTGGAAGCTCCGAAATATGATTGTAGAGGAAATCAATTTAGGTCAGATTTTCAGAAACCAATTTGAAGCCGCGGTCTTAGAAAATAACGGAGATCTGGACGAGGTGATCTCAGGTTGGATCTCAGGGGAATAGTACAATTAGTTGTTCCTTTTAAACTATAAAAAAATAGGATGATTATAAAAATGGAAGCTGAGCAAATCTCGAGTTTACTCAAAGCCGGTTTTAAAGAGGCGATAGTTAATGTTGAAAAAGTAGCAGGTCATTTCCATATTACCGTAGTTACTGCCCAATTTTCGGGATTACGAACCGTGGCTAGGCAGCAATTAGTCTATAAGATCTTGGGAGAGCATATTTCAAATGGATCTATACACGCGGTTGTCATGAAGACTTATACATCTGATGAATGGTCTACTCTAGATTGAGTGTACGAGGTTGAAACAGTAATTTGGAAAAACTTTTAATTAGAGGCGGCAAGCTATTAAGTGGTGACCTACGCAGTTCTGGTGCCAAAAACGCAGCTCTGCCGATTTTAGCAGGAACACTGCTGACTGAGCGGCCAGTTACGATTGGCAATCTACCTCACTTAAACGATATTACCACTATGATAGAGTTACTGGGCTGTTTGGGAGCAAGCCTTACCGTAGACGAGAAAATGAGAATAGAAATTGACACCAGTGAGATTATAAGCTTCTCTGCTCCTTACGAACTTGTAAAAACTATGCGAGCATCTATTCTTGTGATGGGGCCACTTCTTGCTCGTTTTGGTCATGCCACAGTCTCTTTCCCGGGGGGTTGTGCCATAGGAAGTCGACCTGTCGACTTGCATTTGAAAGGCTTCGAGGCAATGGGAGCGGAAATTTCGATAAATGATGGTTATATAACTGCCATAGCCGCTGATGGTCTTTATGGTGCTGATATTTGCTTCGATGGAATTACCGTAGGCGGTACCGAAAATCTAATGATGGCGGCCACGTTGGCAAAAGGTAAAACAAGATTAAAAAATGCTGCACGTGAGCCCGAGGTTGTCGATCTCGCTGCTTGTTTAATAAAGATGGGAGCGAAGATTTCTGGACATGGTACTAGTATTATAGAAATTGAAGGTGTGGATTCATTATTAGGTTGCAGTTATGACGTTATGCCTGATCGTATAGAGGCAGGTACTTATCTTGTTGCAACTGCTGCGACGGGTGGTAATTTAAGATTACGCAACGTTATACCGGGACACCTAAACTCTGTATTAAATAAACTGGAAGAAATGGGTGCTTGCATAAGACAAGGAAAAGATTGGATTGAGTTGGATATGAACGGTAAAAGACCCCGCGCCAGTAACATTGAAACGGGGCCTTACCCGGGATTTCCCACAGATATGCAGGCGCAGTTTACTGCACTGAATGCGATCGCAGATGGTAAGTCTATAGTAAAGGAAAATGTGTTTGAAAATAGGCTTGTTCAGGCACATGAAATGAATAGGATGGGGGCTGATATCTCTATTTTTGGAAATACAGCTTATGTTACGGGGCAGGATAAACTCAAAGGAGCGCCTGTAATGGCTACTGACTTAAGAGCATCAGCGAGCCTGGTGATCGCAGGGTTAATAGCGGAAGGTGAGACCTGTGTGGATAGGATTTACCATATTGATCGTGGATACGAATGCATTGAGGAAAAGTTACAGCAATTAGGAGCTGATATAAAACGTTTGAATATTTAGGAAATTATGAAGAAGAATATTGTTCTGGCTTTAACCAAAGGTCGAATACTAAAAGAGTCATTACCGCTGCTGGCCAACGCGGGAGTAGAACCTGCAGAACCTATTGATACGACTCGGAAATTACTCTTAGCGACCAACCATGAGGATATAAAACTTGCGATATTGAGGGGCGTAGATGTCCCTACATATGTAAAGTATGGAGTTGCCGACCTCGGAATTGTAGGTAAGGATATTTTGCTAGAGTACGGATCGGAAGGATTTTACGAAGCCGTAGATCTAGGCATAGCATGCTGCAGATTAGTGACAGCTGGAGTTCCAAATATGGTACCGGAGGTAGGAACATTAAGAGTCGCAACTAAATTTGTGAATATCACGCGAGATTACTTCGGTAGGAAAGGTAGACAAATAGATATTGTTAAACTCTATGGGGCTCTCGAATTAGCACCCTTAATGGATCTTTCTGATGTGATAGTTGATCTTGTAGATACAGGCAACACACTTCGTGCAAATGGACTTATACCTTTTGAGGAAATTCTGGAAATCAGTTCTCGTCTCATAGTCAACAAAGCCTCTATTCGTCAAAAAACTCCGTTTCTGTTGCCATTTATTGATTCACTGGAAAAATCAGTCTTATGAGTAGTCTCGTTACACAGTTGGACTCTAGAGATAGTCACTTCTCTTCGACGCTAGCCCATCTACTAAATCAAAATATTGTGAATAAACCAGAGGTGGTAAATCTAGTATCAAAAATTATTTGTGAAGTTCGATCCAGAGGTGATGAGGCTATCATTGAATACACAAGTAACTTCGATAAACAAATGGTATCTCGTGTCAGTGATCTAGAGCTAACCAAAGCAAATTTCGAAGAGGCATGGTTTAGAATTTCGAAACAGGAGCGCGTGGCGCTGGAGATGGCTACGAGGAGAATCTTTGATTTTCACGAGCGACAAGTATCGAAAAGTTGGGAATATCAAGATGAATTGGGGAATTTGTTAGGACAAAGAATTACACCCTTGGACATCGTTGGTATATACGTACCCGGGGGGAAAGCAAGCTATCCCTCGTCGGTATTGATGAACGCAATCCCAGCTAAGGTCGCCCAGGTAGGAGAAATAGTAATGCTGGTGCCTGCACCCGAGGGTGAATTAAACGATATGGTATTGGCTGCTGCGCATCTTGCGGGTATAGATCGCGCTTATACATTGGGTGGTGCGCAGGCGATTGCTGGGTTAGCTTACGGAACTGAGACGCTTCCGGTAGTGGATAAGATCGTTGGCCCAGGAAATCAATATGTAGCTGAAGCTAAGCGACAAGTATTCGGGAAGGTCGGTATTGATATGATAGCGGGGCCCTCTGAGATTTTGATAATATGCGATGGATCTACTCCTACGGACTGGATAGTATTGGATCTTTTTTCTCAAGCTGAACATGATGAGGATGCACGAGTTTTTCTTTTATGTGACGACGCTAAATTTATCGATTCTGTTTTGGAGAGAATTGAGGCAATTCTCCCCGATATGGATCGTAAAGACATTATTTCGGAATCATTGAGCAGAAATGGAACTTTTATCCTTACTAAGGATATATCTGAAGCAATCTCTATAAGCAATATTATTGCTCCCGAGCACTTAGAGCTTTCAGTTGAAAATCCTCGATCTCATCTCGCCGAGATAACTGCCGCAGGAGCAATTTTTTTAGGTAAGCACGCCTCTGAATCTGTGGGGGACTATTGCGCTGGGCCCAGTCATGTATTGCCCACGGGAGGTACTGCGAGGTTTGCGTCGCCTTTAGGTGTTTATGATTTTCAAAAACGCAGCTCCGTTATTATGTGCGACGAAATTGGAGGTAGATCGCTATGCGAAACAGCATTCGTTTTGGCTAATTCAGAATCTTTGAGTGCTCATGCTGCTAGTGTAAAAATACGGCTTAAGCAAACCTCTAAATGAGGCTGATTTGATTTTCACTCCATTTCTCCCACGACAGCAATAAGACGAAGTAACTTTGAGTTTCTTAACAAAGATATTTCAATCTCTTCACCTGGCTTTAGCATTGATATTTTAAGCATTGTGGAGCGGCCGTCGTTTACGGGTTTATCGTCGATCGCGATGATAAGATCACCGACTTTAAGTCCTGCTGAATCTGCTGGTCCTCCTGGCAAAACTTGCTGAACCAAAAGAAAATCTGGCGGTAAATGCAGACTTGAGGTCGTGTTTGCCGGCTCGACGGTAACGCCGAGCCACCCACGCCGCACCTCTCCGTACATTACTATTTCTTTTAGTACAAACATTGCGATATTTATTGGCGTGACCAGGCCAAAGCCACTTGCAGAACTTCGATTTGACTTAATCCCAGAGGGCGAGTAGGTCAGTGCATTGATACCAATTAAAAAGCCTTTCGTATTTACCAGCGCCCCCCCTGAACTTCCCTGGTGAATAATTGCATCAGTTTGAATAAAATCTTCGTAAGCATTTGGTTTAAAGAAATACCTCCCTATCCCTGATACTATCCCGAGTGTGGCAGATTGACCTATCCCAAGGGGATTGCCGATAGCCAATACAATTTCTCCTACATTCACATCATTTGAGTCAGCTACTTTTGCGGCTTGCAACTCTGGTAGTTCTATTTTTAAGACTGCCAAATCAGATCTTGGATCCGATCCAACGATCACAGCATTAGTTTCACGTCCGTCGTGCAAGAGAACACGAATGGCGTTAGCTTCGCTAATAACATGATGATTGGTTAGTATGTGCCCGTTTGATGACATAATAACTCCCGAGCCTAGCGATTGTTCTACGCGTCTTCTGACATTAGATTGAGGAATTGAATTATTTTTAAGAAGTTGCTCAATAAACGGGTTAATTTTACGAGTAATTAACTTTTCCGAATAAATATTGACTACTGAGGGGGCTGCTATCGCTACAGCCACATGGTATCCACTTTTAGACTGGGCTAGTAGTTCTTGTTTGTTATTTGTTAGATTAAAATTTAAAATTACTATTCCCGCTAGTATTCCAGATACGATTGGCCATACAAGCTTTCCTAATGGTGCAGTCATTTTTTAACCAACATTTTATAGTAGCCTTATTGTATATTATGTAAGAGGGACAAGAAGTAAGTATTATATCTGCGAGTGCCGGAGCTATAGAGATGATTCTACTAAAAGAATTAACAGAATATCTTGATTTCTCAATGGAAACCCAAAAATTTTCGGACTATTGCCCCAATGGTTTACAAGTCGAAGGCAGTGAAGAAATCAGCAAGATAGCCACGGGCGTGACGGCTAGTCAGGCTCTACTGGAAGCTGCTATTGACTGGGGAGCCAGTGCAATATTAGTTCACCATGGCTATTTTTGGCGGGGAGAATCGTCCAGGCTACTTGGTTACAAACGAAAGAGATTAAATACCCTCCTGAAAAATGAGATCAGTTTATTTGCCTATCATCTTCCCCTTGATGCTCACCCGGAATTTGGCAACAATGTTTGCTTTGGTAGAATGCTCGGTATAGAAGAACATCAGCCTTTATTTAAATGTAGCTCGGATGGTTTAGGAAGCGTAGGAGAGTTAGCTTCGGAGACATCAGTCGGCAACTTGGTTAGCCACATAAGAGAATTCACCGATAGAGAGCCACTATTAATAGGAGAACCAAATTCAATTGTACGCAGAATAGCTTGGTGCACTGGGGCAGCTCAGTCGAATATTGATGCAGCTATTTCCGTCGGGGCAGATGTATATGTTAGTGGCGAGATTTCCGAACAAACATATCACATAGCGAAGGAAGAAAAAATCACTTATATTGCTGCAGGGCATCACGCTACTGAGCGTTATGGAGTAAAAGCTTTAGGGGAGCATTTAGAGGATCGGTTTAGTATCGAGCATAAATTTATAGATATTGTTAATCCTGTTTAGGAATCATTGATTTTTGAGATCAATATCAATACCCTCATCCCTGTCTTCTTTCTCTATGCCAAATGATTCATTTAAGACTCCTCTCTGCTTTGGAGAAGTCTTGGGAGCATAGTCCAACGGTGGTTGAATATCTTCTTGGATGGAAGTCTCTTTTTTTATTTCCTCTATTTTCAAAAATATTTCTCTGGATTCTCCGCGGCAAAGTTCTTCTGCTCCATTAGCGAGATGAGTATGTACCTCGCGATAACTGTCTGTAAGTTTGTTTACAAGACGAGCTGTTTGACTAAAATGCGCTAGGACTTTTTCCTCGTATTGGCCGAGATGTTCTCTCTCTTTCGCTAGACTTTCCTCTAGGTCTCTAAGCTTTCTAGAGTCTCTTCTAAAACTACCACTGAACGTGATTCCTATTGCAATTCCCGCGAAAACAGACAATACGATTATTGCGACAAGTAGGTTGTTAATTTCCATATTGGCTATATTCTGTCGGAATAGAGAAAATAATCTAGGTCAGCGCAAGTATAGCCGCTCATTTCATTTAACAGTAGATAAATTTGCGAATATTGATTTAGATATTTATCTCTAAATAGAGATTTGAATGAGATAAATGCACAAGCGTCATGAAAAGAAGAAAATGGATCCCCTAAAGTCGTATCACATAGATATTGATAATGGAGTACTAGCTCCAGATCAGGCTCAAAAAGAATGCGTTATTCAGCTTAACCATCTATTTTACCGCCTGTTAGAGAGAGAATTTTATAGACGATCCGTGAGAGGAAGATTGTCTGAGTGGATTTCCCCAAAAACCTCTCCAGTGATAGGTTTGTATTTATGGGGTGGTGTTGGTCGAGGAAAAACCTATTTCGTTGATCAGTTTTTTAGTTGTCTTCCCTTTGATGCCAAGCTCCGTTTGCATTTCCATCGATTTATGAATCGAGTTCACGAAGGATTGAAGAAAAATCAGGGAAAAACAAATCCATTGCAAAAAGTGGCTGACGACTTTGCAAAAGAATCGAGAATCATAGTTTTCGACGAATTTATGGTCAGCGATGTAGCGGACGCAATGATCTTAGGCGAATTGATTGATTGCTTAGTAAAGAGAGAGGTTACGTTGGTGGCGACATCTAATATAGCTCCGCAAGATTTATATAAGAATGGCTTGCAGAGACAGCGCTTTTTACCCGTTATCGACTACTTATATCAATTTACCGAAGTAGTCCATTTGAGAGGGAATATAGACTATCGATATCGTGCACTAAAAAAAAATCAGCTATATCACTTCCCGCTTAATGCAATAGCAAATGAGGGAGCAAAAGAATGTTTCGATTATTTTGCAAGTGGTGAAGTTAAAAGTGATGAGTATATTCTAGTTAATGATCGACTAATTCCTTATTTAAAACTATCTGATCAAGTAGTTTGGTTTGATTTTAAAGTGATCTGCGGTGAGGGACGGTCACAAAATGACTATCTAGTTTTAACAAAGAGTTTCGATGTAGTGATCATCACAAATATTAGGGTATGCTGTGACGAGCAGAATGATGTTATGAGGCGGCTGATTAATCTAGTTGATATTTTCTATGATAATGGCATTAAACTAGTAATAGCCGCTGAAGCGGAACCTGGGGCGTTGTATACGGGGAACGTGCTAGCATTCGAATATAACAGAACTTCCTCACGTCTAAGTGAGATGCAGACAGATGATTATGTGCTGCGAAAATCAGATTTGTAGGGTCTAGCCAATAATCTAAGTAATCTGCACAAATCTAGGCGGCTACGTAGTATTTCAGCTTGAAATAGCCTCTTTGTTTCAGTAATATTCGCGCTCTTTAGGTCTTCTTCGTTTTATAAAATGGGCTTTCAATGAAAACTTTTAGCGCTAAACCGTCGGATGTCGTGCAAGAATGGTATGTGGTAGATGCTTCAGGGAAGACGCTGGGGCACTTAGCCAGTAAGATAGCACATAGGCTTCGCGGCAAGCATAAGGCAGAGTATACGCCGCATGTAGACACCGGTGACTATATAGTGGTCTTAAATGCTAAAGAAGTTTGTGTAACTGGTGAAAAACGATGGCAGAAGCTTTATAGAAGACATACAGGTTATCCTGGGGGATTGAAATCTATATCATTCGAAAAGATGTTAGAGTTGTCTCCGGAGAAAATCATTCAGCGCGCCGTAAAGGGAATGTTACCGCGTAACCCTTTGGGACGTTCTATGTTCAGAAAGTTAAAAGTTTATCCAGGTGCGGAGCATCCCCATGCAGCGCAAAAACCTGTCGAACTAACATTTGATAAAAGGTATGGAGATTAGTGATAAATCAGTATTACGGGACTGGTAGGCGTAAGACTTCCACTGCAAAAGTGTTTATGAGGGAAGGTAAGGGAGATATCTGGGTTAATAGGCGACCCCTAGATGAATATTTTGGCCGTGAGGTAGCTAGGATGATTGTTAGGCAACCACTGGAATTATCTGATTCTACCGACAAATTTGATATTAAGGTAACAGTGAATGGTGGAGGAAGTTTTGGTCAAGCTGGAGCGATACGGCATGGTATCACTAGAGCTTTATTAGAGTATGATGAATCTTTGAGAAGCACCCTGCGATCTGCTGGTTTTGTTACTCGAGACGCCAGGGAGGTAGAGCGTAAGAAGGTAGGACTCAGGAAAGCCAGAAAGCGTCCGCAGTTTTCCAAGCGATAATTGTAATTTTCGAGAGAAACTAGCGGCATCGGGCGCAATGTTTAAAAATACAAGTATTTGGTAATGCGATTTAGTGTTTCAATAAGACTTTTTGTGATCCTTCTTTTATGAAATAGTCGTACTAGATACAGCAGTGTTAACCACGCACTGCGACTTATAATTTCTTATACATGAACATTGTTGAGGGTGTTTAGCGTGAATGACGAATCTTCGCTTGATAATAAAACTGGAGAGGGTCGTCGGCAGTTTCTAGTAGCCGCTACCAGCGTCGTAGGTGCAGCAGGAGCGGCCGGGGTTGCTGTGCCATTTCTGAGTTCTTGGAGCCCATCTGAAAAGGCGAAAGCAGCGGGGGCTCCAGTCAAGGCAGACATCAGCAAGCTCGAGCAAGGTCAAATGGTGGTCGTGGAGTGGCGGGGCAAACCGGTGTACGTATTGCATAGAACCTCGCAGCAGCTAGCCAGTCTTGCCGCATTATCAGACCAGTTAAAAGATCCAGCGTCAGCTAGCTCCAAGCAACCAAGCTATATAAAGGGTGATTCCAGGGCCTTGCGACCAGAGATCTTGGTCGTAGAGGGTCTCTGTACCCATCTTGGATGTGCCCCCAAATTTCGACCAGAGGTCGGAGCGGCAGATCTGGGTGGAGATGATTGGAAAGGTGGATTTTTCTGTCCTTGTCATGGATCAAAATTTGATCTCTCTGGCAGGGTATATTCTGGAGTCCCAGCATCCGAAAATCTTGTTATACCTCCCTATAGGTTCGAGTCACAATTTGTTCTCGAGATTGGTGTTGATTCGGAGAAAGTGTAATGACTAAGCTTTTAGCTGATTTTAGAGATTGGGTAGATTACCGACTGCCCATAGTGAAAGCCTGGGATACCCATATGGGTAAGTACTATGCACCCAAGAACTTTAATCTATGGTATTTTTTTGGTGTCTTCTCTTTACTTGTTTTGGTCAATCAGCTTTTGACCGGAATCTGGCTAACGATGAGCTACACGCCCAGCGCGGAAGAGGCATTTGCATCTGTAGAATATATCATGAGAGATGTCAGTTATGGTTGGCTTCTCCGATATATGCATTCAACAGGCGCCTCTGCTTTTTTTATCGTTGTTTATTTACACATGTTTAGAGCATTACTCTATGGATCGTACAAGAAGCCTCGAGAGCTGTTGTGGGTCATAGGTATGCTGATTTTTGTAGTGCTGATGGCCGAAGCCTTCGTGGGTTATGTGCTCCCTTGGGGTCAAATGTCATATTGGGGAGCCCAAGTGATAATTTCACTATTTGGTGCTATACCAGTGATTGGTGACGATATTGTGACATGGATTAGAGGTGACTATTTACTGTCTGGTATTACTCTCAACAGATTTTTCGCACTTCACGTGGTCTTGCTTCCGGTGTTGCTGCTTGCCCTAGTGTTTGTCCATATTTTAGCTCTACATCAGGTTGGTTCAAATAATCCAGATGGGGTGGAAATCAAGGAAATAAAAGATTCCGATGGGATTCCCTTAGACGGTATACCCTTTCACCCCTACTATACAGTACATGATTTAGTAGGTATTGGCGTTTTCTTGTTTGTCTTTTGCGGCGTGATCTTTTTTGCTCCAGAAATGGGGGGATTGTTCTTAGAATATGCAAACTTTGAAGCTGCTAACGCGCTTAAAACTCCTGACCACATTGCTCCCGTATGGTACTTCACTCCTTTTTATTCTGTTCTTCGCTCTGTGCCAGATAAACTTTGGGGTACGATCTTCTTCGCTGCCTCAGTAGCATTGCCTTTTGCACTGCCTTGGTTGGATAGAAACCCCATAAAATCATGGAGGTACCGAGGGCCGGTTAATAAAATAATGCTTATTCTCTTCGTAGTCGCGTTCATTATACTTGGAGTTCTCGGTATTAAATCCCCTACTCCAGAGAGAACTCTGCTGGCCCAAATATGTTCGGTGTTTTACTTCGCATTCTTTTTACTCATGCCGTTCTGGTCTGTAATGGATAAAGAAAAGGTTGTACCCGAGAGAGTTACTATGGATGGCGGTATGGGATTTTGGCGTAGCATTTCCGTCTTACTCTTATTAGGTATTTTAACAATATTACCGTTAAAGGCAGTAGGGGCGGGCTCAGCCTTTCAATGTGGATCGATACCTTGTGATGAAATAAATATCAATCCAGCAAATAAAGTTTCCTTACAGCGAGGCGCTCAACTTTACATGGGATATTGTATGGGCTGCCACTCTCTAAAGCACTCCCGTTACAATAGAGTGGCGAGAGACCTTGGCATACCAGAAGATTTATTTATGGCCAACCTCGTTTTTGACCCGTCAGTGAAATTTGGATCGTTAATGCAAAACGCGATGAAGAGTGAGAACGCAAAAACTTGGTTTGGTGTAATGCCTCCCGACTTAACCTTAGTCTCAAGGGCTAGGCAGCCAGAATGGCTTTATACGTATTTGCGTACTTTTTATCAAGATGATAAGCGCCCATATGGAGTAAATAATCAAGTCTTTAAGGGGGTGGGTATGCCGCATGTATTAATGGATCTCCAAGGGTTACCAAAATGTGTCGGTTTTGCCGAGGGTGGCGGCTGCAGCGAAATTAGCCTAAGCGCTCCAGGTAAGTTGGTCCCTGAAGAGTATGATGCAGCAATTTATGACCTAGTAAACTTTTTAGCTTATACAGCAGAGCCAAACGTTCTAGAGCGCCGTGACCTGGGTAAGCGGGTATTACTTTTTATAGCAATCTTCACTTTCTTTGCATGGCTTTTAAATAGAGAGTACTGGAAGGATATTCATTGAGCGACTATCAGCCGGTGGATAGCGGCTCGCGGAAAAATTTCATACCGAAAGAGGAATCCTAATGGGCGTTGTCACGAAAAGGTCTTCAATGACGTTTTTTACTGATAGTAGTTGTCATTATTGTCATAGAGTAAGGATTGTACTCGAGGAAAAAGGTGTTTCCGCTGACATGGTTCAATCAGACTCAGCGAACCCGCCTAGTGAGGTAGGGGAAATTAATCCCTACAGTTCCTTACCTACTCTAGTAGATCGGGATCTAGTTCTTTACGAGTCTAAGGTAATTATGGAATATTTAGATGAGAGATTTCCTCATCCTCCTCTACTGCCAGTTTATCCAGTAGCTAGGGCTGAAAGTCGCCTTTTTATCTATCGAATTGAACGAGATTGGAGCACGCTCGTGGACTCTATCCTTAACTCACGTAGCGAAAATGTTGTTAAGAAAGCTATTAAGGAACTTAGAGAAGGTGTCCTCGCTATTTCGCCCATATTTTCAGAAACGCCCTATTTTATGAGCGAAGAATTCACTTTAGTAGATTGTTGCCTTGCCCCGATATTGTGGAGGCTACCTTCCTTGGGAATCGATATAAAGCCCACTAAGCAATCAAAACCACTATTTGTATATATGGATAGAGTGTTTT
>MDTB01140819.1_pt1 | contig 12140 bp, 11 predicted proteins | sample 811161 | NCBI WGS metagenome assembly MDTB01 (sample SAMN05326650, study PRJNA326480) | marine metagenome | isolation source: seawater | place: Mediterranean Sea | collected 2009 | reverse complement strand
GTACAGACTTGATAGAACTAAAAATTTCTTCTTCTCCTAAAACTACAGTAGCAGATGTGCATCCATACCCAACTATATCTAGTTTATCTCCAGGCAAAATCAGTTTCAGTGTAGAGCTAATTTTTAATTTCATCGCGCTCAAAGTCTCTGGTGTGATTATGGGAGAATTCTCAATTCTTGCCTGATAGTAATCTAAATTAGCAATTGGAAATAACTTTCTAAACTCTTCATCAATTGTATAGTCAGACGCAAGTACAATTAGTCCAATTTTTTTCTGATTACTTAAGGATTCATCGATTGTAAAATTAAGATTTCTTATCAAATTCTTCTCCTAATCAACATTCTAATCGAAAATATCTTACTCTCAAATATTTTTTCTGATAAACCTAATTATAATAGTTACAGGAGTTATTATGAGCATATTTACTGGAAGTTGTCTTTGTGGTTCAGTTAATTATAAATCAAATTCTGACCCTCTTGTTATACAAAATTGTCATTGTGACCAATGCAGGAAAGCAACCGGAAGTGTTTACTTAACCAATTTATTTATTAAAGAAGAAAATTTTGAAATTACCGGAGAAGTAAATAATTATACGCATTTATCAGATGCAGGAAATAAAATGACAAAATATTTTTGTCCAAAATGCGGTTCTCAAATTTTTGGAAAAAATTCAGGTAGACCGGGAATTACCACAATAAGAGCAGGAACTGTTAATGAAAAAGAAATTATAAAACCAATCAGAAATTTATTTATGAAAAGTAAAGTTCCTTCAACTCCATTAGACAACAGTTTGGAAGCATGTGAAGGCATGCCTCTAAATTAGTGTTAATATTATGAAAAAGGTATGTGTTTTTGCAGGTTCAAGTGAGGGATTAAATCCTGTTTTTAAAGAATTTGCTTTCAAAGTTGGACAAATTATAGCAAAAAATAAATTTGAACTTTTATATGGTGGTGCTCAAGTTGGTCTTATGGGAGCAGTTGCTAATGGATGTTTGAATAAAGGAGGAAAAGTTGAGGGGATTATTCCAGAATTTTTAACTAAAAAAGAAGTTATGCACCCAAATATTACAAAAACAATAATAACCAAGTCTATGCATGAAAGAAAAAAAATAATGTATGATAAAGCACATCTATTTTTAGTTTTACCAGGTGGTGTTGGTTCTCTGGATGAATTAATGGAGGTATTAACCTGGAAACAACTTAATTTGTTAAATCAAAAAGTGATAATCTTTAATATAGAAAAATATTGGGATGATTTGTTAAAATTACTTTTTAATATTTATAAAAACTCATTTATGGACAAAAAAAATTTATATAACTACATAGAGATCAATAATTTAGAAAAACTTGAATTGGAATTGTCTAAATTCAGAAAAAAGATATGATATCATTATGTGATTTTTTTGTATTATTAAATATTAATTTTATTCCTTTTTAATTAAAATAATGAATGAATTTTAATTGAAGATATTATTTATATATATACATACACTTCACTAGATTAAGTAATAACCTATGAAAAAATTAAATTACCTTGATCAATTAGAAGCAGAAAGTATTTATATTATTAGGGAGGTTGTAGCAAATTTTACAAACCCTGTAATGCTTTACTCCATTGGCAAAGATTCATCTGTGCTTCTACATTTAGCTATTAAAGCCTTTTCACCTGGTAAAATACCATTTCCAATTTTACATGTTGATACAAACTGGAAATTCAAAGAAATGATTGAATTTAGAGATAAAATAGCTCTTGACCCAAAAATTGATTTATTAGTTTTTAAAAATGAAGATGGAATTAAAAAAAATATTAACCCTATAGATCATGGCTCAAATACACATACAGACATAATGAAAACTCAGGCATTAAGGCAAGCATTAAATAAGTTTCAATTTGATGCAGCAATTGGTGGGGCAAGAAGAGATGAAGAAAAATCACGTGCCAAGGAGCGTGTTTTTTCTTTTAGAGATGAAAATCATATGTGGGATCCAAAAGTACAAAGACCAGAATTATGGTCTTTATATAATTCAAAAATTAAGAAAAATCAGAGTGTAAGAGTTTTTCCATTATCTAATTGGACAGAAATTGATATCTGGCTTTACATACACATTCATAAAATAGAATTAGTGCCTTTGTATTTTTCTAAGGTAAGGCCAATTATTTCAAGAGGGAAGGATATAATTATGGTTGATGACAACCGGCTTAAAGTGCAAGATAACGAACAAATAAAATATAAATCAATTAGATTTCGAACACTAGGTTGTTATCCTCTTACATCTCCAATTTTTTCTGACGCCGACAGTATTGAAAAAATCATTCTTGAACTTTTAAGTAATAATAAATCCGAGAGATCTGGGAGACTTATAGACAACGACCAAATTGGATCTATGGAAAAGAAAAAATCTGAAGGATACTTTTAGTGAATTTCTTAGATTTTGTTAATAAAAAATTAGATAAAGAAAAATTAAGTTTTATTACTTGTGGCTCAGTAGATGATGGGAAATCAACTTTAATTGGCCGCTTATTAAATGACTCTAAATCATTGAAAGAAGACGTAATTAGTCAAAGTTTAGTTGAGAGTAAGAAATTTGGGACACAAGGAAATAAACTTGACTTTGCCTTGTTGGTTGATGGATTGCAAGCAGAGAGAGAACAAGGAATAACAATAGATGTAGCTTATAGATATTTTGAAACAAGCTTTAGAAAATTTATAGCAATCGATTGCCCTGGGCATGAGCAGTATACACGGAACATGATTACTGGTGCATCTAATGCTGACATAGCTGTAATTCTAGTAGACGCTAAAAAAGGAATTTTAGAGCAAACAAAACGCCATTCTAAAATTATAGAATTAATGGGAATAGATAAAATCATTCTTTTAGTTAATAAGATGGACCTTATCCATTTTAATGAACAGAAGTTTGATAATATTCAAAGTGATTATTTAAAATTAATTAATAACAAAAATAAATTAGAGGTTACTTCAATTCCTATATCCGCACTAAACGGCGACAACGTCTTTCATAAAAGCAAGACTATGTTGTGGTACAAAGGAAAAACATTTATTGATGTATTAAACAAAATTAAATTTTCAAAAAAAACTACTTCAGAAGATTTTATTTTTCCAGTTCAATGGGTGAATAGGCCAAACTCCAACTTCCGCGGGTATTCTGGAAAAGTAATTTCAGGGCATGCTTCTATTGGTGATACAATTTATTGTTGTCGCACAAAACAATATTCTAAAATAACCAAAATACTAACACCGCAAAAAGATAAAAAATCTTGCTATTCAGATCAATCAATTTCTTTATGTATTGACAAGGAATTGGATATTAGTAGGGGAGATATTCTAGTATCTGAAAAAAATATTTTAAATTTAACTGACCAATTTGCATGTAATATAATGTGGTTTGATGAACAAGAATTAATACCAGAAAGAGAATATACTTTTTTACTCTCAACGACTGAAACAATTGCAAAAATAACAAAGTTAGAATACCAAGTAGATATTAATTCAGATAAGAAATTAGCTACTAAAACTTTAAAACAAAATCAAATTGGCTATTGTAAAGTTACAATTAATAAACCAATTGTTGCTCATGATTATAAAACTAACAAAAATTTAGGTTCTTTCATATTAATTGATAGAATAACAAACAATACTGTTGGCGCGGGAACAATAATATTTTCCTTAAGAAGATCAGAAAATTTATTTTGGCAAAATCATAAAATAAATAAAAAAATTCGATCTGAAAATAAAAATCAAAAATCATGTATTATTTGGTTTACAGGGTTATCAGGATCTGGAAAATCAACTATTGCAGACAAATTGGAACAAAAATTAAATTTTCAGGGCAAGCATACATATATTCTAGATGGTGATAATATTAGACATGGTTTAAATAAAGACCTTGGCTTCACTGATGAAGCAAGAGTTGAGAATATTAGAAGAGTAGCTGAAGTTGGAAAATTAATGGTTGATGCAGGATTAATTACAATAGTTGCTTTTATATCACCTTTTAATCAGGAAAGAATGATGGCAAGACGATTGTTTAAAAAAGAAGAGTTTTTTGAAGTTTTTGTTGATACCCCCCTGGAAGTTTGTAAAAAACGAGATCCTAAAGGTCTATATAAAAAAGCATTAGCCGGTAAAATAAAAAATTTTACAGGTATAGACTCAAAATATGAAAAACCAAAAAATGCAGAATTGAGATTGAAGGGAGATAAGTTCTCTCCAAACGAGTTGTCTGATCAAATTATGGATTTTTTATCAGATAAAATATAATTTAATTTTTAGTTAAAAATATTGATGAAATATAAATTATTAAAAATTTAAATTTAATCTAAGTAAGCTTTTAATTCTTATTCTGAAGAATTTTTATTAAGTAATTTTCTTCAGTTCTGAAAGATTTATTTTTTTTAAGAACCATTTGATATTTTCTTGGTGGTAATTTTATTGATCTTGCTTTTAGTAATCCAGTTTCCAAAGCTAAAGCTACTACATGCTGAGAAATCAATGTTACCCCCACACCTGCGATAACAGCTTCTCTAACAGACTCATTACTTGGGAGTTCTAATACGATATCTAAATCAGACCATGAAATATTATTTTTAATAGCAAGATCTTCTAGAACCTTTCTGGTCCCAGAACCTTTCTCTCTTACAATCCAAGGTAATTTAAACAAGTCAATTGAATCATTTGAAACTCCAAATGAGGCCCACCTCGCTACAGATGCAACTAAAGCAATTTGATCATGGTCTATATTAATTAATTGAAGTTCATTGGAAATTACTTCACCTTCTACAAGTCCAATATCAACTTTATCTTTAATAACAGCATGTTCTACCTCACTAGTATTTGTAATAGTAACATTTAATGATACATCTGGGTAGCGAGCGTTGAATGATGCAATTCTTCTTGGGAGCCAGTAGTTTGCAATAGTTTGACTAGCTCCTATTTTAAGACTGCCAATAGTTTTTTTACTCAACAATCTAAGATATTTTTTTGCACTTCTTGAACGTTCAATTACACTTTGGGCTTCAGGTAAGAAACGTTTGCCTTCATCTGAAAGAGTAATTGAACGTCCAACACGTTTAAAAAGTTTTACTTGATAAGTGTTTTCTAAAGAAGCAATTGAAGCAGATGCCGCAGATTGTGTCATACCTAACAAATCTGCTGCTTTAGTTACACCACCAGCTTCCGCTATTTTAAGAAATATTTTTAGCTGATTTAATGTCATTATAAATCATAAGTAAAATCGATTAATATGACAATAATAAGTTATTAGACTTATTAATAAAATTCATATAATTAGATATATATATATATATTTACTTGAGTTTGGAGTACAAATTACAACTTTGTTTTTAATTTATGTCAACAGAACCAATCATAGAGACGTCCCCTAAAGTTTCAGATGAAATTAAAAAAACTACCTGTTATATGTGTGCTTGCCGTTGTGGAATCAATGTTCATGTGCGTGATAATAAAATAAGGTACATAGAGGGTAATAAAGACCATCCAATAAATAAAGGCGTATTATGTGCAAAAGGCTCAGCAGGAATTATGCAACATTATTCTCCTGCTCGATTAAAATCACCGATGAAACGTATTGGTCCAAGAGGATCTGGAAAGTTTGAACCAATTACATGGGATGAAGCTTTATCTACAGCCACAGATTGGTTGAAGCCAATTAGAAATAAGGATCCAAAAAAACTTGCATTCTTTACAGGGCGTGATCAATCACAAGCACTAACAGGCTGGTGGGCCCAGCAATTCGGTACACCAAATTTTGCTGCCCATGGTGGATTTTGTTCTGTAAATATGGCTGCAGGTGGAATTTATACAATAGGGGGTGCTTTCTGGGAGTTTGGCTCTCCCGACTGGGATCTAACTGAGATGTTTGTTCTTTTTGGAGTGGCTGAAGACCATGATTCAAACCCTATCAAAATTGGTTTAGGAAAGTTAAAGGGAAAAGGCAAAAGAGTTGTTTCAGTGAACCCTATTCAGACAGGTTACGCAGCTATATCCAACGATTGGTACGGGATAACACCTGGAACAGATGGTTTATTAATAATATCATTAATTCGTGAATTAATGTTTGCTGGCAAGATTGACGTTGACTACCTACGGCGTTACACAAATTTACCTTGGCTAGTAATTCGCAATCCTAATAAAAAAAATGATGGGCTTTTTCTAAGAGATGAAAATAATCAGCCTTTAATAATTAGTCACTCTGATGGTTCTATTATCCCCCATAATACTAAGGGTGTAAAAGCAGCAATGAAAGGTGAAGTAAAATTACAAGATGGCAGTATTGCAACACCTGCTTTCACTATAATGACTGAAACATATTTAAAGGATATTTACTCACCTGAAAATATTTCTGAAAAAGTGGGTATAGCTCCAGAGCGTATTAGGAAATTTGCACAAGACTTAGCTTTTGCAGCATTTAAAAAAGAAGTTGTTATTAATCAACCTTGGACTGATTGGAAAGGTGAAAAACATAAGAAAATGATTGGTCGTCCAGTTTCAATGCATGCTATGAGAGGTATCTCAGCTCACTCGAATGGCTTTCAGACTTGCAGAGCTCTTCATATTTTACAATTAATTTTAGGTTCAGTAGAAGTGCCAGGAGGATGGCGCTTTAAACCACCCTATCCTAAGCCCCCCGAGGCCCATCCTAAACCAGCTGGAAGGCCAGATCAAATTCAACCGGGTAAAGCACTTCCTGGAGCACCCTTAGGTTATGTATTGGGACCAGAAGATTTGATTCTTAACAAAGATGGCGGTCCACAAAGAATTGATAAAGCGTATAGTTGGGAAGCCCCAATGTCCGCACACGGACTTATGCATATGGTAATCTCAAATGCTGCTGCCGGTGATCCCTATCATATTGATGTTTTGTTTATGTATATGGCAAATATGGCTTGGAATTCTTCTATGAACACACGTGGTGTTATGGAAATGCTTACTGAGAAAAAAGAAAATACTGATGAATATAAAATTCCGAAAATTATTTATTCAGATGCCTATTCTTCAGAAATGGTGGCCTACGCTGATCTAATTTTACCTGACACAACATATTTAGAGAGATATGATGCAATTTCACTCTTAGACCGTCCTATATGTGAGCCTGATGCAGTTGCAGATGCAATAAGATGGCCAATTTTTGAACCTGATAGAGATGTTAGGGGTTTTCAATCAGTTCTATTAGATTTAGGAGCAAGATTAAATTTACCTGGAATGGTTAACGAAGATGGAACTCCAAAATATAAGGATTATGGCGATTATATAATTAATCATGAACGGAAACCTGGTATAGGTCCACTTGCAGGATTTAGAGGAAATGGAAAGAAAATGGGCCGTGGAGAACCTAATCCAGGGCAAATTAATTCATACAAGTCAAATGGGGCATTTTGGCACAAGCATCTACCAGAAGAAGCTCGTTATTTCAAAATGTCAAACATGGCGTACCAAAACTTTGCGGTTGAAATGGGTATTTTTGATAAACCTCAGCCATATGCTTTTCAGGTTTACAGTGAAACTTTGCAAAAATTTCATTTAGCAGCCTTAGGACATGGTAATATTCAACCACCAGAAAATTTGAGATCACAAATAAAATCATGTTTTACCCCTTTCCCTATTTGGTATGAACCATTTGAGAGTAAGGCTTTATCTAATGACAACTTTCCAATTCATGCCCTTACACAACGTCCAATGGCTATGTATCATTCTTGGGGTTCTCAAAATCCGTGGTTAAGGCAAATTCATGGACATAATCCAATGTTTATACCTATTGGTCTTGCTAAAAAGCATAACTTAACTGATGGTGATTGGATATGGGTTTCTTCTCATCATGGAAAAATAAGGGTTCCTATTTTAATTATGGCTGGATTAAATGAAAATACAATTTGGACATGGAATGCAATTGGAAAAAGAAAAGGTGCTTGGCAGCTAGATGATGATGCTCCTGAGACAAAAAAAGGGTTTCTCCTAAATCATTTAATTAAAGAACTTTTGCCTGCAAAAGGGGATGGTCAAAGATGGTCAAATTCAGACCCAATTACAGGTCAAGCTGCTTGGTTTGACTTAAAAGTTAAAATTGAAAAAACTGAAGTTGATGAACCACACGAGACATATCCTCAATTTCCACCACTTCCAAGGGAATACGGTACTATTAATAATCCTCCAAAAAATCTAAGGTATGGAATTGAATGGACTAAACAAAATAACTCTTTGTATAAGGGGAAAAAATCATGACAAGTTTACCAGAACCTTCAGCTGTTAAGCTTGGGTTAGTAATTGATCTTGATACTTGTGTTGGCTGCCAAGCATGTGTCGTTAATTGCAAAGAGTGGAATACATCAGGATATGGCGCTCCTTTAAGTGATGAAAATCCATACAGTTCAAATCCAAATGGTGCATGGTTGAATCGAGTTCACGCATATGAAGAGTTTAACTCTGAAAAAGTTAAAACCGTTCATTTTCCAAAATCTTGTTTACATTGTGAAGATGCTCCTTGTGTAACAGTGTGCCCAACTGGAGCATCATATAAACGTCAAGAAGATGGAATTGTTCTTGTAAATGAAGATTGGTGCATAGGCTGCGGGTTATGTGCATGGTCATGCCCATATGGAGCAAGAGAAATGGACCCAGTTGAAAATGTCATGAAAAAGTGTACATTATGTGTTGATAGAATCTATAACGAAAATATACCTGAGGAGGACAGAGTTCCTGCTTGCGTGAAGACATGTCCTACAAGTGCCCGCCATTTTGGTGATTTGGGCGATCCTAATTCTGAAGTTAGTAAATTAGTCGCTGAACGTGAAGGTTATGACCTTTTGCCAGAACAACAAACAAAACCAGTTAATAAGTACCTCCCCCCTAAAGCGAATTGCAATACTGAAGAAGAACAATTTTCATTAGTTGAAATGGTAGAAAGCACCTCTGCAAAGGGGTTTTGGAAATGGATAGACAACACATTAGAAAAATTAGGTTAAACCTTTGCATCCCGCCTGGTCAATAATATTTTTTACGACTGTATCTGGATTGGGATTTGGTTTTTCCTCCTGGCTTGTTTTTGGTTTAATTGACATAAAAAATATTTCTCAACTAATTATTATAGCTGGATTTGCCTTTTGTTTAATTTGTTCAGGATTGCTTAGTTCGACATTCCATCTCGGACATCCTGAGCGTGCTTGGAGAGCTTTAAGTCAATGGCGTTCAAGTTGGCTTTCTAGAGAGGGAGTTTTATCTGTATTTGTTTTAACAGCACTAACCTGCTGGTTTTTATATACTTTTCAATATGGCAAATTACCCTTATGGATGAATTTAATATTTATTATTTTAATTTTATTTACAGTTTACGCTACGGCTATGATTTATGCATCTCTTAAAACCGTAGCTTGCTGGAACCAGTTTTTGACCCCAGTATGTTATTTAATGTACGCAATTTCTGGAGGATTACTGGCAGTAATATGGTTTATGTCAATGATTGGGCAAGTGATAACTTTTAATATTACTTTAATTTTACTTTTACTTATTATTTCTACTTGGATTATAAAAATAAAATGGTGGTGGAATTTAGATAATTATCACTCAGAAAGTAGTCTAGCAACAGCGACAGGGCTTGGCTCTTTTGGTGAAGTTCGATCATTAATGCCCCCACATACTTCAGAGAATTATTTGCAAAAAGAAATGGGATTTGTTATTGCAAGAAAGCATGCACTGAAGCTTAGAATACTTTCAATAACTCTAGGTGGCATTATTCCTTTAGCAATTTTACTTTCGGGAACTTTATCTTCTATACTACTGGGGATTTCTCTATTTATACATTTAATAGGTGTTTTTATAGAAAGATTTCTTTTCTTTGCTGAGGCTAAACATGTTGTTTCATTATACTATGGAAGCAATAGGTAATCATTACTTTACTATCTTTAATAGCTTAAAATTATTTTTAAAATGAATATAATTAATAAATTTTTTGGCAAGTTTAGAAATAAAGAAGTTATATTAACTTCATTAACTAATCATGATACATCAATCTCAATAATGAATTGGGGTGCGGCAATTCAAAATTGGAAAGTAAATCAGTCTCAGAATTCTGTTATATTAGGATTTGAGGATTTTGAATTATATCCACAATATAGTCCTTACTTTGGATCTATTGTAGGAAGAGTTATTAATAGAATTAATAAGGGGAAATTTAAATTAAATAACATAGAATATCAATTAGATATTAACCGGCCTCCAAATCATTTACATGGTGGTGAAAGTGGTTTTGGAAAACAAATCTGGGATTTTGAAACTTGTGAGGAGGATAACTCTGTTACCTACTCTATTAATAGCTTCGATGGTGAAGGAGGATACCCTGGCGAGGTTAACGCAAAAGTAAAATATATTCTGAAAGGAAAAACACTTACTATAGAAATGAGCGCTACTGTTGATAGGGAAACACCAATTAACATGGGACAACATAATTATTTTAACTTGTGCTCTTCATTTGAAGAAAATTATAATATTTGTAATCACTTGTTATATTTAGATTCAAAATCCTACACTGAAACAGATGAAGATTTAATACCAACAGGAAAAATTATTTCAACCCAAAACACAGAAAAGGATTTTTTTTATAAAAAGAAAATTGGTAAAATTAAATTAGATGACAACTATGTATTAGAAAAAAATAACCATTTAATTAAGCCTGCTGCAAAACTATTTAATCCTGTAAGTAATTTGAATTTAACTCTATGGACAGACCAACCTGGAATACAAGTCTACAATGCATCAAGTTTAAATTTAGCACCTAAGGGGTTAAATGATGTAAGCTATGGCAATTTTGCCGGGATTTGTTTAGAGGATCAAAAATTTCCTAATAGTGTAAATATATCTGATTTCCCATCAATAATTTCCTCTCCTGAAAAACCATATTTCCATAAAACAATTATTGAGATATCATAAAATTAAATTTAAACAGAGGATTAGAATTTTGAGAAAATTTGTATTACTAATTATATTGATTACTTTGCCAGTTTTTGGGTCTGAAATAATTGATAAAAGAAAGCAATTATACCAGAAAAATAACGATAATATGAAATTAATTTATAGTGCCATAAGTTCAAAAAACTTTGAGCAGGTCATCAAAAGTGCCGGTGAAATTGAAGCATTTGCAAATAAAATGACAGATTATTTTCCTGTTGGTAGTGTTTCACGAGGTTCAAGCGAAAATATTTGGTCTAATTTTGAAGGCTTTGCTGAGGCTGCAAAGCTTAATTCAAATGCAGCAAGGGCACTCAAAACTTCTGCCCAAGATAGTAATTTAGATGTACTAAATTCTTTGTTTAGTGAGTTAAGCAGCACTTGCAAATCTTGTCATAGATCATATAAAAATTAATTTTATGGGAAATGGTCCTCTTCAAAAGGCAGTATTACAACTCTCAAAGCAAGACAATGAAATAAATGAAATAATAATGAATTATGGACTTCCAAATGACAAAATGTCTAAGGGAGGTTTTGAGACGTTGCTGAGAATGATTGTAGGACAACAAATATCAGTCAAAGCCGCTGATGCTGTTTGGGCAAAGCTAAAAAAAATAAAAGCTAATATTCCTAAAAATTTCTTATTATTTTCGGATAATAAACTTAAGGAAGCAGGTCTATCAAGACAAAAGATATCGTATGGTAAAGACCTTGCAGAAAATATCGATTCAGGTTCACTTCAGCTTGATAAACTTGGCAATCTTCCTAGCAAAGAAGCACATTTGAATTTAACTAAAATCAAAGGAATTGGTGATTGGACTGCTGATATTTATCAACTTTTTGTTCTTGGTGACATGGATGCATTTCCACAAGATGACTTGGCTGTTCAAGAAGGCGCAAAGAGGTTTTTTAAATTAAATCATAGACCAAAAGGAAAAGAGCTACTTAAATTAGCTGAAAAGTGGAAGCCTCTCAGAGGTGCTGCTGCACTAGTAATGTGGCAAATATACAGAATTGAAATTCATGAGGGATCAAAATTCAGTTAGAGAATAAATTTAGTTGACTTTCTTTTTCATGATATTTTTCAGTAACTGATATATTATCGTTAGATATTTTTCCAACTTTTGGTGAAACTGGATAAAATATATAATCATTTGAGT
>MDTB01093078.1_pt1 | contig 12140 bp, 12 predicted proteins | sample 811161 | NCBI WGS metagenome assembly MDTB01 (sample SAMN05326650, study PRJNA326480) | marine metagenome | isolation source: seawater | place: Mediterranean Sea | collected 2009 | reverse complement strand
ATGATGACAATCCTTTTAGAGAAAGATTGGCTAGAGCTATGGAAAAAAAAGGATTTGAAGTTATTCAAGCTGAAGGTGTACAAAAGGGTATAGACTCAGTCAGAACAAAAAAACCCGGATTTGCAGTCGTCGATTTAAGACTTAACGATGGTAATGGATTAGAGGTTGTTAAGGAAATTCAATCAACAAACTTCTCAAGTAGAATTATAATGTTAACAGGGTATGGAAACATCCCTACCGCAGTAGCAGCCATAAAAGAAGGAGCAATAGATTATTTGGCAAAACCTGCAGATGCTGACGATATTGAAAAAGCATTATTAGCTGATCCTTCAAAAAAAGCTGCTCCCCCAGAAAACCCTATGTCAGCTGATAGAGTAAAATGGGAACATATTCATAGAGTATTTGAGCTATGTAACAGAAATGTTTCAGAAACTGCAAGAAGACTAAAAATGCACAGAAGAACTCTACAAAGAATTCTTTCTAAAAGATCTCCTAAATAAATTTTCTAAATTTTAAAATCTTTTTTGATAATATCGTTAATAACCCAATTTTAAAAATTTCAGCTAATAAAAAAGGCATGACACCTAGTTGAATGATGGGTTTATCCCAACCTATCAATATTCCCAACCACAAAATACCTAAAAAATATATAGTCGAAACAGATAAAATTAATTTCATTAAAATTATGAAATAATTATCGTTATTTCTAATATAAGACGAAAGAAAACAGGCTGATATAAATCCTATGAGATAACCCATTGTCGGGCCAACAAAATAAGCCAAACCAATTCCTCTTTCTGGTGAATTAGAAAAAACAGGTAATCCAATAATTCCCTCAATTAAATACAAACAGACTGTAGCTATGGCAATTTTATACCCAAAACCCATACCAAGAAATAAAACCACAAAAGTTTGCATAGACATAGGAACTGGATAAAAAGGTATTTTTAGTTTTGCAGAAACTGTAAGAATTAGGGATCCTAAAATAATCACAAGTAATGATTTTATTATTTGTGATTGAGTATTTTGCTTTATAAGTTCCATAAAAAATAATACTCTTAATTTAACTGATAATCTATATTTATTTATAATGAGTAAAATAAAAAAAACTGATCATTTTTATCTAATTGATGGTTCAGGTTATATTTTTAGAGCGTATTATGCTTTACCACCATTAACACGAAAAAGCGATGGTCTTCCAACAGGAGCGGTGAGTGGGTTTTGCAGTATGTTGTTTAAATTACTCGAGGACTCTAAATCAATTGAAAATAAACAAAAACCTACGCATTTTGCAGTTATTTTTGACTCTGCTAGAAAAACTTTTAGAAATGAAATTTATAGTGACTATAAAGCTAATCGATCAGAGGCACCAGAAGATTTAGCTCCACAATTTGATTACATAAGAAAATCAGTATTAGCATTTAATTTACCTTCAGTAGATCTTGCTAATTATGAAGCTGACGACTTGATCGCAACTTATGTAGATCAAATTATAAAAATAGGTGCAAAAGTTACAATTGTATCCTCAGATAAAGATTTAATGCAATTGTTTAAAAAAGGTGTTCGAATTTTTGATCCAATGAAAAATAGATTTATTTCTGAGGATGATGTAAAAAATAAATTTGGTGTAGACCCCTCCAAAGTAATTGATGTTCAGGCCTTAGCTGGAGATAGCAGTGATAATGTTCCTGGAGTACCAGGAATAGGAGTAAAAACAGCTGCAGAATTAATTAACAAATATGGAGATTTAGAAACACTTCTAAAGAGAGCAAATGAAATTAAACAAAACAAAAGAAGGGAAACTCTTATTGAAAATAAAAACATGGCGGTAATTAGCAAAAGATTAGTGACCCTTAAACATGATGCACCAACACCTAAAAGTTTACCTGAATTTAAATTAAAAGAAATTGATAAAGATAAACTTTATAAATTCCTAAGAGAAATGGAATTCAATAGATTGTTAAGCTCAGTAATATCTGCTTATGGTGAGCCAAATTTAGATAGTGTTAAGATTTTAACTAAGTCAAAAGAAAAACAAAAATCAATTAATAAAAAAGATTATCACCTAATCTCAGATGATAAAGAAATTGATGATTGGATTAAAGAAGCAGAAGAAGTGGGAGAAGTCGCAGTAGATACAGAGACAAGTTCGTTAGACCCCCATCAAGCAGATTTAATCGGTGTTTCTCTCAGTTCAAAAGTTGGTAAAGCTTGCTATATACCGGTAGGCCATAATACAAAAAAATCAATTAATAAAGATGTAGTTTTAAAAAAACTAAAACCTTTACTTGAAGATCCAAGCATTAAAAAAATAGGTCAGAATATAAAATTTGATTTTATTGTATTATTTAAACATGGCATTAATATTTCATCGATGGAAGATACAATGTTAATGTCATATGTTCTTGATGCAGGAAAAAATAGACACAATATGGATACATTGTCAGAAATTCACTTAGATCACAAAACAATTACTTTTAAAGAATTGGTAGGCTCTGGAAAAAAAGAAATAAATTTTAGTGAAGTTGAGCTTGAAAAGGCAAAGGACTATGCTGCTGAGGATGCAGATATAACTTTAAGATTATACAAAAAATTTCGCAAAAGTCTTAAAGACGAAAATATGGTTAATATTTATGAAATTTTTGAAAAACCAATGATAAAAATTCTAGCATTTATGGAGATAGAAGGTGTTAAAATCGATAATAAATTTCTTAAGTTTTTATCAACTAAATTTGAAAAAAAAATAGGAAAAATTCAAAAAGAAGTTTTTAAATTGTCAAAAAAAGAATTTAATATTGCTTCTCCAAAGCAACTTGGAGAAGTTTTATATAATGACTTAAAAATAGCAGATCTTAAAAAAACTAAAAAAGGAAGTTTTGCAACTAGTGCATCAGTGTTAGAAGATCTAGCTTTTAAAGGACATGAATTCCCCAAATTAGTTTTAGACTGGAGACAGGTTTCTAAATTAAAAAATACATACTCAGACTCTTTACCCGAACATATAAACGCTAAAACAAAAAGAGTTCATACTTCTTTTTTACTTGCTGCTACTACCACTGGAAGATTAGCTTCTAGTGATCCTAATTTACAAAATATTCCAATTAAATCTGAAGATGGAAAAGACATAAGAAAGGCTTTTATAGCTGAAAAAGATCATGTTTTAATTTCAGCAGATTATAATCAGATCGAAATGAGAATTTTAGCAGATATAGCTGATGTAAAAGGATTAAAAAAAGCTTTCAAAAATAACGAAGATATTCACTCGCTCACTGCTAGTCAAATATTTAATATTGACATTAAAAAAGTTAGCGAGGACCAAAGAAGAAAGGCGAAAGCAATAAATTTTGGAATTATTTATGGAATTTCTCAATATGGGCTAGCAAAACAAATAAATGTATCTAATTATGAAGCTGAAGAATTTTTGAATTCTTATTTTGCTAAATTCCCAGAAATAAAAGTTTATATGGATCGAACAATTAAATTTTGTAGAAAAAGCGGATTTGTAAATAATATTTTTGGTAGAAAATCACATTTTTTGAATATTAATGACAAAAACTATAATGTGAGAAATTTTCAGGAGCGTGCAGCAATCAATGCACCAATTCAAGGGTCAGCATCAGAAATTATGAGATTGGCAATGATCAGATTAAACAAAAAATTTAATGGTCAAAAAAGTTTAAAAACTAAGATGTTGCTTCAAATTCATGATGAATTAATCTTTGAGGCCCCAAAAGATGAGGTAAAAAGAGCAAGTAAAGTAATTATTGAAGAAATGTCTGGTGTAGTAAATAGTGATCAGCATTCATTTTCGATACCATTAACAGTAGATTTAAATATGGGTGACAGCTGGGGCACACTTCACTAATTTTAATTTGATTGCCCAAATTAGAACAATTTAGTATTTTTATATTAATTTATGCACAAACAAACAATTGCATTAATAGATGATGATAGAAATATCTTAACAAGTCTTAGCATTGCTCTAGAAAAAGAAGGATTTCAAGTTCAGACATATATTGATGGGGAAAGTGCCTTGATTGGACTGACTAGGACTCCACCAGATTTAGCAATAATAGATATTAAAATGCCGAAAATGGATGGAGAAGAATTACTTAAAAAATTAAGAAAAAAAACTTCTTTACCAGTAATCTTTTTAACCTCCAAAGATGATGAAATAGATGAATTGTTAGGTCTAAAGCTAGGTGCTGACGACTTTGTAAAAAAATCAGGAGGATTTTCTATAAAGATATTGATTGAAAGAATAAGAGTTCAACTGAGAAAAAAAGAATCAAAAGATACAATTGAGGAAAACAAAAGTATTATTTCTCATGGAAAATTAAAACTTGATCCTTCACAACTAGAATGTGAATGGAACGGAAAACAATTACCTGACAAATTAACAACAACTGAATTTTTATTGGTTAAAGAATTAGCAAAAAGACCCGGAATTATTAAAGAGCGTGCTCAATTAATGGATATTGCTTACAGAGAAGATACTGACATAGAGGATAGAACAATCGATAGTCACGTTAAAAGGATTAGGAAAAAATTTAAGAAGGTTGATCCAGAGTTTTCAGCTATAGAGACAAGATATGGGAGTGGATATAGGTGGAATGTTAGCTAATGGTTAACAAAATTCTCAAAAATTTATCAATTCTAAAAAAGTTTTTATTAATCAATTTAATTTTTTTTACAATAATTGGGTTATTTACCTTCATTTATATTAAAAATGTTCAACCAAATTTAATAAAAAAAAAATCATCAAATCATATTGAAGTAATAAATAACACTATTGATAATTTAACTAGATTAAATATTAAATTTGTTGAGGAAGATATTAGGAGCTTCTTATTTTCTACTAGATTTCTTTTTCAAAACCTTGATAGGGTAATTTTTTTTGACAATCAATTGAATTTAGTTGGTGATACAGATACTTTGGATCTTGATCCAAGATCATTTTCAAAAAGATTAGACACTGTTGAATTAGAAATTCTAAATGAAAAAAAGACTAAAGAAATTACTGAAAAAAAAAATATTGATATAGGAAGTAAAAATAGTGTTTCATTAAGGGATGTTTTATATAATTATGCAGGATCAAAAAATTTTGGAATCCCCTTTACTTTTACTCAAGAAGAATTCAATAAATTCAAATTGACAACAATAAAAAATGTAATGCAAAATGGTAAAAATATTGGCTATTTAGCAATTACTGAAAATGCAAATGATATCAAAGCTGCGATCGATGAAAGAAAGACTTTTATAATAAGAACTGCAATTGCAGTTGGAATAGTTATCTTAATTTTTTCATTTGTTTTGAATAGGTATTTTCTCAAACCTATAAAAAATTTAGTTAGTTATACAAAAACAATCAAAGATAAAAATCCTAAGACTACAAATATCGATGTATTAAAATTAAGAAATGATGAATTAGGATTATTATCAAATTCTTTAGATGATATGACATTGGAATTACAAAAAAGAATTACTCATGCAGAAAATTTTTCAACTGATCTTGTTCATGAAATAAGAAATCCTCTTGCTTCTCTAAAAAGTGCATCCGAAATTTTGCACGATACAAATGATATTGACCAGAGAATAAAACTGATAAATATATTAAGTCATGACGTTCAAAGAATTGAAAGACTTATTACAGACTACTCACAAATACTTAAAGATGAAGTGGCCTTGAGTAAAGAAAAAATTAAAAAATTAGACATTGAGCCAATTATTAAATCAGTAGTAGATGATTTTAATAATATTTATAAAGTAAAAAGAAAAATCAAAATTTCTTATGAAAATGATAAAAAAAAAAAAATATTTTATCAATGGAATAGAAAATAGAATTGAACAAATAGTTGCTAATCTTTTAGATAATGCTGTGTCTTTTAGTGAAGACAATAAAGAGGTAAAAGTAAAAGTATCAAAATCTAATGATAACAAAGTTATTATTAGCATATTAGACGAAGGAGAAGGATTTAGAGAAAAGGATACTAATAAAATATTCAATAGATTTTACAGCAATAGACCTGATAAATTTGGAGAACACTCAGGTCTTGGTTTAAATATTGTCAAAAACTTAGTCGATTTGCACAATGCAACAATTAATGCATCTAACAGAATAGATCAAAAAGGCGCAAGCATGGAAATTATATTTCCTAAAGTGTAAAGAGATCTATTGATTAATTAAAACTTTATTGCTAGAAAACTCCTCATGGAAGACTTCAAAGTAAAAGATATATCTCAAGCAGAATTTGGACGTAAAGAAATCTCAATAGCAGAAAGTGAGATGCCAGGCTTAATGGCTTTAAGAGAAGAATACTCAGGAAAGCATCCTCTAAAGGGAGCTAAGATTATTGGTTGTCTTCATATGACAATTCAGACAGCAGTATTAATTGAGACACTAGTTGATCTAGGTGCTAAAGTCAGATGGTCCTCTTGTAATATATTTTCTACTCAAGACCATGCTGCAGCAGCAATTGCAAAAGCTGGTATACCCGTTTATGCATGGAAAGGTGAGACTGAGGAGGAATATCTTTGGTGTATAAAACAGACCATAGTTGGAAAATCAGAATGGAAACCAAATATGTTGTTAGACGACGGTGGTGATCTAACGGCGATAATGCACAAGGAATATAAAGATTTATTAAAAGGTGTAAAAGGTGTCTCAGAGGAAACAACAACAGGAATTAAAGCTCTTAACAAAATGGAAAAAGACAAAACTCTTTTACTGCCAGCAATCAATGTAAATGATTCTGTTACAAAATCAAAATTTGATAATTTATATGGATGTAGAGAAAGTTTGGTAGATGGAATAAGAAGAGCCACAGATGTTATGATGTCAGGAAAAATAGCAGTTGTAGCAGGATTTGGAGATGTTGGAAAAGGAAGTGCTGCATCTTTAAGACAAAGTGGAGCTAGAGTTTTAATTACTGAAGCTGACCCTATTTGTGCTTTACAGGCAGCTATGGAGGGATATGAGGTGGTTTTAATGGAAGAAGCTATTAGTAAAGCTGACATAGTCGTTACTGCAACTGGTAACAAAGATATTGTTACAGCAGATCATATGAGAGAAATGAAAGATAGAGCTATATTGTGTAACATTGGTCATTTCGATAATGAGATTCAAGTTGAGGCATTAAAAAATTATAAATGGACAGAGGTAAAGCCCCAAGTTCATGAAATAGAACTTCCAAGTAAAAAAAGAATAATCCTTTTAGCAGAGGGAAGATTAGTAAATTTAGGTTGCGCAACAGGGCATCCTAGTTTTGTAATGAGCGCTTCTTTCACTAATCAAGTTATTGCTCAAATAGAACTTTGGAGTAATCATCAAAATTATGATAATAAAGTTTATGTTTTACCGAAACACCTAGATGAAAAAGTAGCAACTCTTCATCTTAAAAAAGTAGGTGCAAAATTAACAAAACTTTCTAAAGAACAAGCAGACTATATCAGCGTTGGAGTAGAAGGTCCTTTCAAGCCTAATGCCTATCGATATTAGTAATGATTCAATAGATATATCTTCAGAAAATCAAACAGAGGAATTAGCTAACAGATTTTCAAAAAAACTCAACAAAGGTGATGTAATTTTTTTTTATGGTGAAATGGGAGTTGGTAAGACTACTTTTATAAAATATCTGATTAATAAGCTTCAACAAGAAAATAAAATAGCAACTACGGAAATAACTAGCCCTACATTTAATTTATTAAATGAATATCAAATTAATAAAATGAATATATTTCACTATGATTTATTTAGATTAAAATCTACCAAAGAACTTAAGAATTTAGACTTATTTTCTGATAGATTTAGTGGAATTACATTAATTGAGTGGCCACAAATAATAAAGGAAAAACCAAAAAATTTGATAGAATTGATTTTTGAATATGATGAAAATTATAAAAAAAGATTTGTAAAAATTAAGTAACAAGATTTACAACTAATCAAATGGCTAACATTAAAAAATTACAAAAAATAAAAGGTGATGCATCATTTAGAAAATTTTTTAGAAAAAAGAATAAAAATTATAATTCTATTATAGTTTTTGCTAAAAAAGAGAAGTTAAAAAACCTTCTTATATATGATTCGATCAATAAAATTTTGAAGAAAAATGAAATTTTAGCTCCAAGCCTTTATCAAGAAAATTACTATAAAAATTATATGGAGATCCAAGATTTTGGTAATGACACTATTTATAATATTTTTAAAAAAAAAAATTGCAAAAGATTTATTTATTTAAAAAGAATAATTCAAATCTTGAATAAAATGCAATTGATTAAAGATAGAAGTATTAAAAACTTTAGAAATAAAAACTACACAATACCCAAATATGATAAAAAAATTCTTATTAAAGAAGCAAATTTATTTAGTAAGTGGTATGCAAAAAAAAATTTATCAAAAATCAGAAAAGATAAATTTGTAAAAAAATTTACAAAAGTGATAAAAAATTTAACTTTAAATTTAAAATTAAAAAATGATGTTTTTGTACATAGAGATTTCCATCTCTCAAATCTAATGCTTGTCAATAAGCAAATAGGGGTTATCGATAGTCAAGATGCATTAATTGGAAATAAAGCTTATGACTTAGCTTCTCTGATAGATGATGTTCGAATTCATACGTCAATAAGATTCAAAAATAAAATTTATAAATTGTATTTAAAAAAGCAAAAGAAAATAGACTTATCTAAGTTTAAAAATGATTTTGAAATATTATCAATTTTAAGAAATCTAAAAATTATTGGAATATTCACTCGTCTCGCTATAAGAGATGGTAAAAAAAATTATTTAAAGTTTATTCCACACGCTTGGACTTTAATCAATATTAGAATAAATGAAAATAAAGTCTTTATAGATTTAAAAGAAACTTTGAATCAATACTTTAAGGGCAAAATCAAATGAAAATTCATACAGCATTAATATTGTGTGCAGGATTTGGAAAGAGACTTAACCCTCTAACTTTAAAAAAACCAAAACCACTTTTAGAATTGAATAAAGTAACGATGTTAGAAAACTGTATAAACGTAATTATTAAACTTAAAATGAAAAAAATTTTATTAAATTCATTTTATTTGAGTGACCAAATTTTTAGTTTTATCAAAAGTAAGAATTTTCCAATAAACATTGAAATTGTAAAAGATGGTAAAGAAATTTTAGATACTGGAGGCGGAATATTAAATATGATTAATAACTCTCAAGATGAAAACTTTTTGATTTTTAATCCCGATACACTTTGGAATATTAATTATGTAGATGAAATAAATAAGATGCAAAATTATTATTTTGGAAATAAATTAAATAATATTCTTTTACTCACAAACAGCATTCATAGTTTTGACAAAAATCTTAAAGGAGATTTTAAATTACAAGAAAATTTATTAAGAAAAGATGATAATAAAGATTTTATTTATATTGGTTGTCAAATTCTAAATAAAAATTTATTTGATAATTACAAATTAGAAAAATTTTCTATTACCCAAGTTTGGGACGAATTACTTAAAAAAAAACAACTAAATGGATTTGAAAGCTTAAATAAATTTTATCACTTGACTAACTTGGAAACTTTTAAAAAATTAAAAGATTTTTAGCTCTTTTTTTATCAAGGTACTCACAACTTTTTATTTCAAGTTCTTTATTGAGATGGATGATTAAAGGATTTCCTGTGGGTATCTCCAAGCTGGAGATCTGAGTATTATTTAGTTTTAATAAATATTTACATAATGCTCTTAAAGAATTTCCATGGGCAGAGATCAAAATATTCTCATTTAATAATTTTTTTTTGATTTCATCATTGAAATATTTAAGAACTCTTTCGTACGTATCTTTTAAGGACTCGGTATCGGGAAGGACTTCTTTGGGTAAATTATTGTAGGCCTCAATATTTGTTGGATGGTATGGACTTTTTCTACTGAGAGGCTCTGGCTTAATATCCCAAGATCTTCTAAATTCAAATACTTTTTTTTCACCAATCTTTTTGCTCATCTCTATTTTATTTAACCCAGTAAGCGCTCCATAATGTCTTTCATTTAATTGCCAAGCTTTGGTGAAATTTTTTTCATCTTTTAAAATCTCTAGTATTATTTCCAATGTATGATTTGCTCTTAATTGTAGAGAGGAGTAATAATGATCGATTTTAATATTCATATTTTTAATTAAGAATCCAGCATTTTTTGCCTCTAATTTTCCTTGCTCAGTAAGCTCTATATCCACCCATCCTGTAAATTTCTTTTCAAGATTCCAAATACTCTGACCATGTCTTACTAATATTAAAAAACTCATATTGTTATTTTTAAAATATATTTATAAATAAAACCATACAATTAAATGATAAAAATTTTTTCAAATTATAAAATTATTTTTTATTTTACTAACTTTTTTTTCATTTGTTTGTATCTTTTTCCCGGTAGTTTACCGGGGTGGATGCTTTATGGTAATAAAGAGATACAACCTCAAATAACACCTGACTTTATAATATCATCGAATCATTTTTATGTATTTATATTAATTTCAATTATTGGTTTTTTTACTTTCTTAAAATCAAAACAAATTAAATATTTGATACTATACTTGATTTTTTTATCATTAATACTTGAGGTTTTTCATCTGATAATTCCAGAGAGGTTTTTTCAATGGTCTGATTTATTTGGAAATTTATTTGGTGTAGTTGTTGTAATTTTTATTAACACTTTTATAAATAAATATGGAGTTTTTAAAAAATAAACTAATTATCTTATTTTTTTTTTTAATAACTGGATGCTCTTCAATCCCCACAAACACAGCCAATAGTTGCTCAATTTTTAATGAACGGTATCTTTGGTATAAACATACAAAACAGGTAGAGCAAAAATGGGGTACACCTATTTATATTCAACTAGCAATAATAAAAATGGAGTCTAATTTTGATTGGTTAGCAAAACCAGCAAGACAAAAAATTTTTAAGGTCATACCTTATAAAAGACCTTCAAGTTCATTTGGTTATTCACAAGCTGTAAAAGGAACTTGGGAACAGTATAAAAAAGAAACAGGAAATAAATTAGCAATTAGAGTCAGATTTAAAGATAGTGTTGATTTTATAGGTTGGTATACAAACAAAACGGAGTCTATTCTAAAAATTTCAAAAAAAGATGCCTTTAAGCAATATCTTGCCTATCATGAAGGTTGGGGAAACTTTAAATACTATAAAAAAAATAAAAAAGTAATAAGGTTAGCTAAAAAAGTTGAAAAGTTATCTCGAATATATAAAAAACAACTATTCAACTGCAAAAATTTTCTTAATAAAAAAAAATATATTATTTTTTAGATAGTTCTCTTTTGAGCTCTAAATCAACAGCATCTATTCTTTTTGAATTCTTTGCTAAGGCTAGGTACATTGAAGGAGTAACATATAAGGTAAAGAAGGTTGAAATAATCATTCCTCCTAGTATCGTCGAGCCTACTGCGAGCCTAGAACCCTCTCCAGCGCCTGGACCAATATTTCCTATAACAAGGGGCATCATTGCAATCATTGTACTTAGTGAGGTCATTATAATAGGTCTAAATCTTACAGCACAAGCTTCCTTGACAGCTATTTCAATATTTTTTCCAGTAGTTCTGATTTGATTAGCATAATCTACAATCAAAATACTATTTTTTGTCGAAATACCTATAAGTATAATTAATGCGATTTGAGAAAAAATATTTACTGAACTATTCAGAAATAAAATAAATATCAATCCACCAAAAATAGCTAGTGGTACAGTTAAAACGATTATGAATGGATGAACGAAAGAATTAAATGTAGCTGCCATTACTAAATATGCAGTTAGTAAAGCTAAGGTAAAAATTATAAATAATTCATTACTCGTTTCTTTAATTTCTTCAGACTTTCCTTTCCATGTAATTTGATTTTCTGGAGCTAAATCGGCCATCACTGTTTCAAAGTATTTTATTGCTTCAGTCAAAGTATAACTTTCAATAATATTTGCAGATATTGTCACTGCTCTTTGTCTATTGTATCTAGCAAGTTCTTTTGCTGAACCTTCTTCTTGAAAACTAACTAGATTTGCTAAAGAAATTAGTTTTCCGGTTGTCTCTGAGCGAACAAATATTTTTGAAACACCTTCTTTGTTTCTTCTATCAGATAAATATTGTTGAACAATTATAGGAT
>MDTB01084413.1_pt1 | contig 12140 bp, 9 predicted proteins | sample 811161 | NCBI WGS metagenome assembly MDTB01 (sample SAMN05326650, study PRJNA326480) | marine metagenome | isolation source: seawater | place: Mediterranean Sea | collected 2009 | reverse complement strand
TAGGGGGTCTCCAAGAGTAGAAATTTCCCAATCTACGACTGCGGAAACGGTGGAATCTGCACCGATTAAACAATTGTGGAATCCGTAGTCACCGTGAACGACTCTTGCAGCACCCTGGTCAGGTTTGTTTTCAAGAAAAAAATCTCGGAGCTCGTGTGCGCGCGGATCATCGAATTCCGCTGGTTCAATAGAAAGCTCCCAAGATCGATACCAAGTTTTTACCTGCCTGCCAATGTAATCTTCTTTTCGGGACAGATTGCCAAGACCAATTTTATCGGCATTTAGCGCATGTAAATCCGCTAATGTATCGATGAAGGAGAATGCGAGGGTGGTACGCCGATCCTCAGGAACCCATACCCGAGTTTCATCCGCTGTATACAATGGTCTTCCCTCAGAAAATCCCATGACGTAAAAATATGCGCCCGTCACTGATTTATCTTCACAAAATCCAATGGCAGCAGGCACAGGAAATCCCGTCGGTGCGAGCGAGGAAATCAAATCCCATTCCCTCTTCATATCGTGTGCCTTCGGTAAAAGTTCTCCCATAGGGGGTCTTCTAATAACTGCTTTTTTGCCAAGCTGGTCCTCAAGAAGATAGGTGAGATTAGAGTGGCCACCCTCTAATTTTGTCCACCTAAATGGGGACACCAGACCAGTCGTGTTATTGGTGATCCACGCTTCTACAGCGGGAATCTCGTACCCCTCCGCTTCGTTCAACTTATCTGTTTCGGTCAGTGTCATTGGTTCACGTATTCAGCTCGTATCGCAAGCCGATCAATTTTCTCGGTGGCACCACGTGGTAGAGGGAGATCCCGAAACCATATATTTTTTGGAATTTTGAATGTGGCGAGTGATTTCCTCAAGAACTCTCTAATTTGAAGTTCTGAAAGCTCCGCCCCTTCCTGCAAGAGCACACAGCAGGCTACATCCTCTCCAAGACGCTCATCGGGCACAGCAAATGCTGCTGCTTCAAGAATATCATTGTGAGCAAGCAATGCAGCCTGAATTTCGCTGGCAGAGATGTTCTCGCCACCTCTAATAATCATATCCTTCTTGCGATCCACAATGGTGATAATTTCGTTGTGATCAATTTTTGCGAGATCGCCAGTATATAGCCAGCCGTTTTGAAGTGCTTTAGCAGTCTCTTCTGGTTTATTCAAATAGCACCGCATATTACAAACGCTTTTCATGACCAACTCACCGACCTCACCGACCGGGACCTCTTTATCCTCTTCATCGACAATGCGCATCTCTAAAAGAGGAGGTTGTAGACGACCTGCCGAATGAGGATGCTCTACATATAAAGCTCCTCGCATCCCAATCCCAATCCCTCCTGATTCAGTCATGCCAAAGCCTGTACCAGGCATTGCGTGTGGTACATTTCTTGCGATGTCAGCGACCTGTGAGGCGGGGCGTTTCGCTCCACCAGAATCAATCGTCCGCAAAGATTCCATCTTACAATTCATCTCGTTAGCCGCTCTAATAAGTTCAGCAGACATAGTAGGCACACAGGCAAAGCGGGAGACCTTCTCTGTTTCAATCAATTCGACCGCTTTTTTGGGGTCCCATTTATGAATAAGAACCACTTTTAACCCAAACCAAATAGCTAGCATCACTCCAGCATGAGTTGCAGAAATATGGAAAAGAGGTGTTGTGACCATTGTTGCTGGTTGGTAGGGATTTCCTTCCTGATCAATGGTGGGATCAGGAAGAAGGCCCAAACGATCAGACAAGTAATAACTGAAAAACCAAGTTTGAATAGCACTCACAGCACTCCGATGTGTCATCACTACGCCTTTCGGGTGTCCTGACGAGCCCGATGTATACATGATTGCGAAGTCATCTTCAGGATCAATTGGTATATCAAGTGGCGCACCCGCCTTCGATTCGATTTGCCCCCAAAACTCCTTGTTCTTTTCCATGGACTCAGTCCGAACAACCACTCGTCTTATTCCAAGCTTATCTGCAAACGGGGCCATATTGTATGACCGCGCCTGATCTACAAAAGCTATCTTCGCTCCAGAATCCATAAATCCATATTCAAGCTCTTTAGCTGTCCACCAGCTATTCAGAAAGACGGGGATGGCCCCAACACTGCCCAACGCCAGAAAAAGCATCGGATATTCAGGAACATTCCGCATAAGAAGCCCAATACGATCGCCTTTTTTTACATTAAAATTACGCACTAGCACGGTTGCTAATCGTTGCGTATATTTGTGAAATTGCTCGAAAGAGTAGCGTTCATTCTCATAAACGAGGAAATCTAAATCGCCGTGAGAAAGACAAAGATCGACAAGGTCTCGAATATTTTTTGGCCCATTTGCAAAAGTTTTAAAGCGAACGCCCCGAATTGTTTTCTCTTCAAGATGAAATAGTTCTTGTTGATCCACAATTTCAGAGATTGTTTTATGAATCAACTCAATATTCACTTCACCCCCGGACTTGATTGTCTGCGGAACTAGCTCGTCTCACCTCTAGATCACTTAGAATTTCAGCGTGACGCGCCCGATCAATGCGGTACCAAAACATAAATGTTATGCCCACGGCTACTATCATCAGATACACCGGACCGTTGAGGATCATTAAACCTTCAATGGCCTCTGGCGGCACCCCGACTTCTTTAGCGTTGTCAGGAAAATTAATATACTCCAAACCAAATCCGGCTATTAGCCCCCCTACGCCTTGGGTCGCCTTCTTTCCAAGACTTCGAATGGCAAAAATTGCGCCCTCACTTCGCTTGCCTGACCTAAGTTCATGGTCATCGGCCACATCCGCTAACTGGGAATCAAGCACAATATACGTGGTTGGCCAGACTAAATATGATAAAAGTAGAGGCCCAAACACGCAAAGCAAAATATAGGGGGATTCGTTAGAGGGCAGCCAGCCCAACAATCGTAAATTGTACGGTATCGTGACGGCGCCAGCCAGAAGGATCGTTCCAATAATAACAATCTGCTTTTTCTCAAGACGCTTCGAGAGTAGGTGCAAAAGCGGTAACGCTATGAACACACCTGGCAGCTTGCAGATCGTAGCCCAAAACATTTCCTCGGTAGAAAACTCAAAGGCGTAAATATATGCATAGCCAGACACGACGGCTATGATCCCCTGCCCTATAAACATTATCAGCATCATCATACAAGCAGCGACGTAAGAACTATTTCGAAAGAGCTCCCTCATCTCTTTCAAATAAATATAAAAATCAAATTTCTTACTAACATCAACTTTATGAAGGTAGGGGATTTGATCCAGCGTTCCCAAGGCACACAACAAAATAGAGAAGAAGATTGTAGGGGCGCCTAATAGGGCAAGAAGCAAGTAGTTTGATTGATCCAGCAAGCCATTCGGCCCACCCTCCTCCGTCGGAAAGATCAACGTGTAAAATATAGCAGCCACCAACATGGAGAGGACCATTTCTGCGATGTTATTGTAAGCGAAAATTTGGGTACGTTCCTCATGGTCGTCAGTCAATTCCGCACCCAGAGCATCATGGGGAACCAGATAAAACGTTTGTCCCAATCGCATGGAAGCCAGGAAAAAAGTAAGCCAAATAAATAGCCCTGTCTCACTCAAGCCAGAGTAGGGTTGATAGAGAAAGAAGAAAGAAACGGATGTCGGTAGCGCTGCCATCAACATAAACAAATGACGTCTGCCCCACCGACTCTGCGCCCGATCAGATAACGCTCCGATCAGTGGGTCTGAGACTCCATCGATGATGCTCACAATAAGAAACGCAAGACCAACCATAGACGGAGATACTCCCAGCACCTGATTGTAATACAGGACTGTCGCGATACCCCCTATTGTCACGGTGGCCTCTTGTAATGCTCCCGAGGCAAAGATTAATTTGGTGCGGACAGAAAGCTTTCTCCGGCGCGTATCAAAGCCTCTCTCATCAACCGTGTCTTTAACGTCCGATGTCATTGTCTCAGCCTCTAATCAGCTGCTTTCAGCGGCCGTTGAATTCCGGTTCCCGTTTCTCTATGAAGGCCTTCGCCGCATTCTTATGATCCTCTGTACTAGCACAATGGACATGGTGCGAGACCTCCAAATCCAAGCAATCGTGAACATCACCCGAGGTAAGTGCCCTGGCAAAATTTTCTTTCATATAGCTATATGCCACGGTTGGTCCTTTCGCCAACCGCACGGCAATTTCACGTGTCTTAGTAGCTAGTTCATCGGGTTCGACAACCCAGTTAGTGAGGCCCAGACGCAAGGCTTCCTCAGCGCTGACCCTCTCTGAAAGAAAATAGAGTTCTCTGGCTTTCGCTGTGCCGATGAGTTGAGAAAGAAATAGGGTACCACCATAGTCACCGGAAAATCCGATTCGGGCGAAGGCGCTCGTCATGATGGCCTTTGAGGACATAATCCTGAGGTCGCAGGATAGCGCTATTCCAAGACCAGCACCTGCCGCTGCTCCAGGTAGCGATGCAATGGTTGGTTTGGGCATTCTGTACAGACGGCCGGAGGTCGCCCGTTGATGGATTCTTTGACGATTGATGGCCTCGTCTACAGTGATGGTTCGACCACCTTCGTTCCGAGCGGCCATGGCCTTAACATCACCCCCAGCACAAAAACCCTTCCCTGCACCCGTAACCACAACGCATCGCACATCAGTGTTCGACTCCGCCATGGCAAGTTGTTCGCTAAACGCATCGAGCAAGTCTTTCGTCAACGCGTTTCGAGACTCCGGTCGGTTTAACGTAATGGTCAGCACACCCTCGTCCATCGAGGCTAATAGTTGGTCTGTGCCCGTAGAAAGCTCCCCGACGGCCATAAACTTCTCCTTTTTTAAAATTATTCAGCTCGCAACATCAGTATATAGGACAGACTTGCTACCCCGTTCAAATAAATATCTAAATACACCCATTTTGCATTTGGCTTTAAATAAAATTTATCGCAGTACCGCATACCTGAATACAAGTTCCCTCTCGTCGCAAGCCTAACTTCTCTGCCGTGGTGATAATCACATCCATATTTGTTGCCTCGACATCAATGGCACGTAAACCATTGCCTCGCCCGTCCTGTTGCTTAACAAATCGAACCTCAGAACTACCAAAATCTATTTTAGGTTCGGTGGCAACACCGTGATTATTAGCACCATATGCCAAGGCCCATTTGTTTGCTGTATCCGAGGGGTCATCTGATTGTATTTCGGCTCCTGTAATGCAGCCTGCATGTTTTGCCTTTCGATCAGCCCACCCGTCTCCGGCCCAATACCAGGCCTCGACTGGCTCCATTTGATCGAGCGACGCGATTGCCCCGGGCACATCCCGAGGATGCAAATGAATGGCCTTCGCATGCCCGATATCAACCCCCCAAACGGTTCGAATTGTTGTCTGAGCCAACCGAGACTTTTCCAAGGCTAAATCATTGACCTGAACAATGACCATATAACCACCATCACCACCCCGCCTCTCTAGCAATCTTCCAGCGGTGGTGCCAGCCTCAATTGGACAGACTACTTCCAAAAAAGTGTCGCCAAGCGACATAACAATGTTTTCCAGACCGAACTTGGATATCTTAGGGTCCATATATGCATCATTTACTCCAAGGAGCTCAAACAAAACATCCTTCACGGGATTCATTTCTTTAGCAACCAATGCAATCTGTCTAATTCTCATGTCTAGAACCTCTAATGGGTGAATTCAGTGCAAATGTAGGTCTAAGTTAACATCCTGAGACTGTGCAATGAAGACCGCCCATGGCATTGTTTGACCAGCCAAGTAAACTGTCAATGATGACAAGTTCGATAGTCGCCCATTATTTCATGGAAGAATGCTTATGAACGGAGCTGAGGCACTTATTCAAACACTGACTGATGGGGGCGTAGAAGTTTGCTTCGCAAACCCGGGCACGTCTGAAATGCAACTGGTTGCAGCAATTGGCCAACAGAAAAATATGCGAGCAATCCTGGGTTTGTTTGAAGGTGTAGTCACGGGTGCGGCAGATGGATACGGCAGGATGTCTGATAAACCCGCAGCAACACTTCTCCATTTAGGTCCAGGACTCGGTAACGGGTTGGCGAATCTACACAATGCCAAGCGAGCAAAAACACCTATCATTAATATCGTCGGTGACCACGCCGTCGACCATCTAGAGCTTGACGCTCCCCTTACCTCAGACATCGTTGGTGTAGCCACACCAATGTCTGACTGGGTGAGAACCTCGACATCTCCCTCTGACTTATCAACCGCCGGCGCGGAAGCCCTATCGATTTCACAAAATTACCCAGGAAAAATCGCCACAATCATAGCGCCGGGAGATCATGCATGGACAGAGAATGCCGCCGTTACAGCACCGATGTCCGCTCAGCCAGCCAGAAAAGTGAACGATGAAGAAATAGCTCATGCCGCCAAGCTGCTCAGCAAATCAGGGGCTGGTGCTCTATTTATCGGTGGTATGGCTCTCCGGGAGGACGCACTCACGCAAGCGGGAAGAATTGCGGCGGCCACAGGCTCTAGAATTATCTCTGACACCTCGCCGGCGAGACTGCAAAGAGGGAGGGGCAGAGTGAGAGTCGAGAGAATACCCTACTTTTCTGAGATGGCGGTTACCTTCATGAAAGGTATTGAACAAATCGTTTTTGTTGGAACGAAACCACCGGTGTCATTTTTTGCTTATCCTGACAAAGCGAGTTGGCTGTCGCCTGAAAGTGCTGAACTTTTGCGGTTAGCCGATGCCCGAACCGATGCTGAAGATACACTGTACCGCCTTGCCGAGGCCCTAAACGCCCCAGCACAACCCACATTTGTGCAAGAGCCCGAGGACATGCATTTCGTGGATGGAAAACTCGACGCCAAGGCTGCTGCGATTATCACTGCTCAACTCCTTCCGCATAATGCGATCATCTCAGACGAGGGGGTCAGCAGCGGCGGCCCATTTTACAAGTATACGGCTGGAGCGGCACAACATGATTGGATGTGTATAACCGGGGGTGCGATTGGTCAGGGGCTACCCCTTGCTACTGGCGCAGCGGTTGCTTGTCCCGAGCGGAAGGTGATTGCGATAGAGGCAGACGGATCAGGGATGTATACTGTTCAGGCGTTATGGACTATGGCCCGTGAAAATCTTGATGTCGTAGTTATTATATTGAAAAATAACAGCTATGGCATATTGAATATCGAACTAGAGCGGGTCGGTGTTAAAAACCCAACACAGAAAACGTTGTCAATGCTGGACCTGTCAGATCCAATAATTGACTGGGTGGCAATGTCAGAGGGCATGGGCGTGCCAGCTAGTCGAGCCGAGACAAATAAAGAGTTTTATGATGGCTTGTCAAATGGACTCTCAAGAAAAGGGCCTTACTTAGTTGAGGCGGTGCTCGATTAATGAAAAATATTCAATCAGACCATGAAAACAATACCCAAGTGGTGATTGCTTCGATGCCAAACGGACCACTTGCTCTCTCTGACTTTACCGTCCAGTCAGGACCTAAGCCAGAGTTGTCAAGTGGCCAGGTACTCTGTAGGACGGAGGCTATCACCGTTGGCGCAGGACAACGAGCCGGGCTTCAGGGCAGTGCCAGCTATGCTGGAGCGCCACAAGTCGGGGATGTCATGGGTGGCTCAGGTATTGCCAGAGTGCAGTCCTCTGATTCGAGAGAATTCCTTGAGGGAGACTTGGTTCGGGCGCAGACTGGATGGCAGACATTCTCAATTCATGAGCCCGAAAAGCTTACTAAAACGGACAATACGATCGAGTCAGAATTGCATCTCGGGGCTCTTGGAACGAATTGCTTGACCGCTTATTTTGGCATGACAGATGTAGGTAAAGTACAGAAGAATGAAACCGTCTTGATTTCGGCCGCAGCCGGTTCAGTTGGACATCTAGCAGGTCAAATTGCCAAAGCGAAGGGAGCGAAGGTCATCGGGGTATGCGGATCTGAATCAAAGTGTTCAATCTTGGTAAACGAACTAGGATTTGACGCGGCTATAAATCACCAAGCCGAGGATTTTCGAGAACAACTCAGAAACGCCACGCCAAATCGCATCGATGTATTTTTTGACAATACCGGTGGCATCATTTTACAGAGTGCTCTATTTCGGATGGCTGTAGGGGGTCGAATCGTATGCTGCGGAGTGGCAAGTCAATATGACACATCTAATCCCGCGCCTGGACCACGCGGAGTCCCCGGGCTATTGATTAACAATCGTGTAAGGATGCAAGGATTCTTAATTTTCGACTATTTGGACCGATTTTCTGAGGCAAGAGCGGCTATATCTGATTGGTTAAAAACTGGATACATCGAGCCCCGCGCTACCGTCTACAAGGGACTAAACTCGGCTCCAACGGCTTTTATTGACCTCTTGGCGGGAACGACAGTCGGTACAACTATTGTGAAAGTTGACTAGAGCACTTCTGCTAACCGAAAGTTGGTCAATGTCCTATAAAAGTCTTCGATAATTGCCTGGCGATCAAAGTTCTCCCAAATTGCAATTTTTCTGCGGTTATGTCTTCTCAACTCCCATGTGCCACGAGAATAGGTCGGGGCCGGAATCATGGACCGTTCAGCCCAAGATGGATTTTTTAAGATGGCGACTACGGCCATATCGTAAAGTGCTCGCGATGGGGGAGACCCGCTCATTCGCACATTTTGAAGAAGATTGAGCGAGTAATCCCCAAAATTGTCAAACTCACCTCCATTTCGGCCCCAGATTGGTGTGGATGCGATAGGCCCATGGCCAGCAGCATTTGCAGTTATATCGCTCAACGTGACGCGTACAGCACTTGTCCCCGAATCAGCAAAATACCTAACAACAGCCATTTCAAACTCAACCTCTGTGTCTAGGATATAGTTCATCGATTCAATGTCATTATCCAAGTTATATTCTCCTGGGTCGGGAAAATTCGACCCAAGCCATACAACAGTAACCCTGTCGATGATATCAGGAGCCTTTTTCAAAGCGAGAGCTACATTGGTCAATTTCCCAATAGCAAGCAAAACCAGTTTATTCGAAGATTCGCGGCGCGCTCTTGTAATGATTAAGTCTACAGCCGGCTCACCGTCGAAGTTATTTTCTAACAGATGGGGCTCAATGTCTGAGAAGTCAGCGGAAGCCCCAAGAGTTACAGGCAGTCGATGGTTAAGATTACATAATTGAATGATACGTTCTGCTTCGCGAGCTTGATCTCCAATATCACCACCATTATTTGTTCGGTTAACGGTGATCCCTTCGACCTGAAAATGGTTTCCATTCAGTAGAAGGTATGCAATCGCGTGTTGATCATCAATCTCGTTATTTGCATCAGTGTCAAGTAGGACTCGCTTTCTTTTTGGCACTATTAAAAGGCGTTCAACCGCTCTTTCGTATCGCTAATCTCATACACTGTTTCAGCTTCATATTTTAGAGCGTCTTCGACCGAACCGTTGAGCCAATGGTTGTATAAATCCTTGAAAGCAGCAACGGCCCCTGGGCTACACGACACAATGCCTGAAACAATTTTATCAACAGCACTATCGAGATCGACCAAAGGCACCGCATAATTTGCCAGACCCCATTCGGCAGCTTCCTTGCCACTAAACGTCCGAGCACTAAATGACAATTCCCGAGCCTTTCGAACACCTACAGCGTCAGCCAACCGCGCACTCATACCCCAAGTTGGACGAAGCCCCCACTTTGCGTGCGTATCGCCTATCTTAGCCTCCTCGGCAACAACGATGAAGTCGAAGGCTAGAGCCAACTCCAGCGCCCCGGTGAAACAAAATCCATTAATTTTACCAATCACTGGCTTCACTGAAGCTTGGATCATATCTATGATTTCTAGAGCAGGGGAGTCCACTACATTGCCAACGTAGCCTGCATCGACACCACGATCATTCATCTCCTTAAGGTCCAGCCCCGCGCAAAACGATCGACCCTCACCAGTGACAACAATTACTCGCACCTCATCATCAGAGCAAGCAAGCGAAAGTGCGTCTTGCCATTCCGTCATCATCTTCACTGTAAGAGCATTCAGTGCTTCCGGGCGATTCAGTGTAATTATGCCAGCACCCGAGTGCACTTCATATTTGATCTGTTCAAAACTCATAGCTTCCCCGAATATCTACGATTATCCCGTTTACCAAAGCCCATAACTTCGAACTTCATTTCGGCCAACGACCATATGATGAACTTCATCGGGGCCGTCAGCAAATCTCAAAGTCCTCTGCTGGGCATACATCCTCGCAAGAGGGGTCCACTGTGATGTGCCGGTCGCACCATGCATTTGAATCGCTTGATCGATAATGGTGCAAACTTTTTCGGGCACCATCGCCTTCACGGCGCTTATATAAACCCTTGCTTCTCGATTTCCTAATACATCCATGGCCTTAGCGGCTTGAAGCACCATTAACCTACACGCATTGATTTCTATTCGAGCGCGTGAAACAACTTCGACATTTTTTCCAAGTTTGATAATGGGTTTGCTAAACGCCGTCCTCGAACCTGCTCGCTTGACCATCAATTCGAGTGCAACCTCGGCTTGACCAATAGCCCTCATGCAGTGATGAATTCTTCCTGGGCCCAAACGGAGTTGCGAAATCTCAAACCCTCGGCCCTCCCCCCAAAGAACATTCTCCTTAGGTACCCGGGCGTCGGTAAATTTAATATGCATATGCCCATGAGGCGCTTCCTCATCCCCAAAAACGTGCATGGGTCCGAGGATGTCTACGCCTGGAGTATCTATTGGAACCAATATTTGTGATTGTTGACGAAAAGACTCGGCATCTGGGCTTGTTTTCACCATTGTAATCATCACTTTACAGTGGGGATCTCCAGCCCCTGAAATATAGTATTTTTCCCCATTAATAACCCAATCGTCACCATCCAAAACGGCCTTTGTGCCTATATTTGTCGCATCAGATGAAGCAACGTTCGGCTCCGTCATTGCATAGGCTGAACGAATCTCTCCCTCTAGAAGAGGCTTAAGCCATCGTTCTTTCTGCTCAGGGGTGCCAACGCGCTCAAGCACTTCCATATTTCCAGTATCTGGTGCACTACAATTCATAGTCCGAGAGGAGAGTGGGTTCTTACCTAATTCGACTGCTATGTAGGCGTAGTCTAAATTGCTCAACCCCTCACCCGTATCCGAGTCAGGCAAGAAAAAATTCCAAAGCCCAGCATCGCGGGCTTTTTGTTTTGCAGTGTTCAAAAGTTCAATTTGACGGGGATGATAGCTCCACGGATCATCGAGTTCACGCCGCAACGCATGGAACTCCTCCGAGATGGGATCAACGTTTTCGGCAATGTGCTTTTTGACAGCCTCTAAGAGAGGCTTAGCTCCCTCGGACATCGATAAATCAAAAAGTCCTTCATGGTACTCGTTCATATATTTCTCCTAACACTTCAAATATCATATATCTCCATGCTGAGTGCATGCCAAAGACTAAGAAAAGAATTAAGCCAAAACCACCCATTAATTAATAGAAGTCCATAAGTCTATTGACCGCCAATTGATAGGAATTGAAAATATCTGAATAGCGCTTCACGCGCTCATCAACAGGCTCACAAAAATTGGATTCCGAAAAAATTTGGTCAGAAATGCAATTTTCGACAGGAATCCCGGTAAAGGCCGAATGGGCCTGGATCGCCGCGCCTATTGCTGCACTCTCGCTTTGGTCCAACACCATCACTTTCCTATTAAAGATATCGGCCACTGCTTGCGACCACGCCTCACTTTTTGCACCGCCACCGGTCAACACTATTTCCTCTGTTACAACTCCCAAACTGATCAAGCGATCACACCCCAATTTTAGCGCAAAGGTCGCTCCTTCCATGGCAGATCGCAGAAGATTTTCTGGGGTAGCATTGTGCGAGTCCAGTCCCACTATACAACCTTTCGCCCGCGGAAGATTCGGTGTTCGCTCGCCATTAAAAAATGGAAGTGTAATTACGCCACCGGAACCGGGGCCAACGGATGAGACTTTCTCGTTAAACTGTTGTGTGGAGAGAGATAATAAGGTTTGTAATATTTCGGTGCTTACCGTGCAGTTCATGGTGCAAACAAGGGGCAACCAACCACCCGTGGATGAGCAAAAAGCCGCGATCTCCCCTTGCGGATCAATTACGGGCTCTCTTGTATGAGAGAACGCTGTTCCGGATGTTCCCAGACTCAAGGTTAAACGGCCGCTCGAAACATTGCCCGTCCCAATGGCCGACATC
>MDTB01018197.1_pt1 | contig 12140 bp, 15 predicted proteins | sample 811161 | NCBI WGS metagenome assembly MDTB01 (sample SAMN05326650, study PRJNA326480) | marine metagenome | isolation source: seawater | place: Mediterranean Sea | collected 2009 | reverse complement strand
ATTATTTTATTTAATTTACTTTTTATAAACAATAATTAATTTAATTATGGAAAATTTATTAAGTATTTTACCAGTATTAGCAACTGATTTAAGCTTGACAGATTTCACTTTTTGGATTGGATTTGCTGCAATGTTAGCATCTACAATGTTCTTTTTCTCTGCCATGAACATGGTAGCTGATAAGTGGAAAACTTCTATGCTTGTGTCAGCATTAATTACTGGTATTGCAGCACTTCATTATTATTATATGAGAAACGCTGCTATGGAAGGTGACATTACTACTGCCTACAGGTATGTAGATTGGATATTAACTGTACCATTAATGTGTGTGGAGTTTTATCTAATTTTAAAACCATCAGGAGCTACTAAAAGCCTGTTGTGGAAGTTAATTGGACTTTCAACTGTAATGTTGGTAACTGGTTACTTAGGAGAAGCAGGTATTGGACCTCTGGATGCTCAATTATGGGGTCTTGTTTCCGGTATAGCTTACTTTGCAATTGTTGCTGAAATATTCTTTGGTGGTGCTTCTAAATTAGCAGCATCTGCCGGTGGAAATGTAGCATACGCTCATAAGTTACTATGTAGATTTGTCCTTATAGGATGGGCTATTTATCCGATTGGATACATGGCAGGTACAGATGGATGGTATAGCGGAATCTTTAGTGGCCTTGCAGGTCAAATGGATGTAATCTATAACGTTGGTGATGCAATAAACAAAATCGGTTTCGGTCTTGTTGTATACAACCTTGCTGTATCTAAGTAATTTACACTATCAGATAATTTAAAAGTCACCCTAGGGTGACTTTTTTTTTACATCTTATTAGGTAATTCAATTCCAAGTAAATCACAACAGTATTCAATTAAATGACTTGTCTTTATAGATATTAATAATCTTAGAGAAGTTGAATCTTGGCTCTCCGAATTTAGAATGTTATAGTTTTGATAAAGAGAATTATAACTCTTAACCAAATCATAGAGATAATTTGAAATTAGGGCTGGGGAAAGCTCTTTATATGAATTATGAACAATTGTTGGAAACTCATGAATAATTTTAATTACATCCTTTTCTTTTTGATTGAGTTTATAGTTGATATTTACATCTGCCATTTTGTTTCCTTTTTTTAGTATTGATTTAATTCTTACATACGCATATTGAATGAAAGGGCCTGTATTACCTGTTAAATCTATTGACTCCTCAGGATTAAATAAAATATTCTTTTTTGGATCAACTTTGAGAATGAAGTATTTTAATGCTCCAAGTGCAATCTTTTTATATTCATCATGATCTAAAAGATTTTTCGATGTTTGATACTTTTCTAATTTCTCTGTTGTTTGCTTGACAGTATCTATAAGATCATATATTAGATCATCTGCATCTACTACTGTACCTTCTCTACTTTTCATTTTACCTGATGGTAAATCTACCATTCCATAACTTAAATGATATAAATTATCAGCCCAATTATATCCAAGTCTCTTTAAAATCTTGATTAATACTTTAAAGTGATAATCTTGTTCATTACCAACAGTATAGATCATACCCTTAACATTTTTATTATCTGAAATCCTTTGAACTGCTGTTCCAAGATCCTGGGTCATATAAACAGATGTTCCATCTGATCTTAATAAAAGTTTCTTGTCTAGTCCATCATCCTCAAGATTTATCCAAATAGATGAATCGTCGCTTTTATATAATATATTTTTCTTTAGACCCTCCAATATTATGTCCTTTCCTAAAAGATAAGTCTCACTTTCGTAATAATTTTTATCAAATGACACACCAAGCAAATCATAGGTCATATCAAATCCCTCATACACCCATTTATTCATCATTTCCCAAATTTTTCTAGTTTCATCATCATCGTTTTCCCACTTAGTTAATTCTTGTTTGGCAGCTTTCATTATATCAGCATTTTCCGATGCTGATTCTTTATTATGCCCTAGAACAACTAATTTTTTTGTTTGCTCTTTATGAACTTTATCAAACATTGTATAATATTTACCTACATATTTATCACCTTTAATTTTTTCTGATTTTGGGGTTGATCCATTAGCAAAAAGTCTCCATGCAATCATCGATTTACATATATGAATTCCACGGTCGTTAATTATTTGGACTTTTTGAACTTTTTTTCCATTAGCTTCTAAAATTTTAGAAATGGAATATCCCAATAGATTGTTTCTAATGTGACCTAGGTGAAGAGGCTTGTTTGTATTTGGTGAAGAAAATTCAACTATATACGTCTCATCCGAGGGTGTTTTTCTACCAAAACTTGAATTATTCTTTATAGAATCAATAAAATTAAGATAGTAATTGTCAGAAATAGTAAGATTTAAAAAACCACCCTCAACATTAAAGTCAGATATTTGTTCAGAGTTTTTATCAATAAATTCTCCAAATTGCTCTCCAAACTGATGCTTATCTTCATTAATATCTTTTAAAAATGGAAAAAGTACTATTGTAATATCGCCTTCAAAGTCTTTTCTGGTAGTTTGAATTTCAATATTTTTTGCCTCTACACTAAAATTTTTTCTTAAAAAATTAGTAGCTAGATTTGAAATCTCGGATTTGATTTCCATTTATTATTTTATGAAATAGTTCTATGAGTAGGTCCGTTATATATTTGTCTTGGTCTACCAATCGGATTGTTTGAATCTCGCATTTCTTTCCATTGAGCAATCCAACCAGGAATTCTACCTAAAGCAAACATAACAGTAAACATCTCTGTAGGAATACCTAATGCCCTGTAAATTATACCAGAGTAAAAATCAACATTTGGATATAATTTTTTTTGAATAAAATATTCATCATTTAAAGCCTTTTCCTCGATTGATTTTGCAATATCTAAAATAGGATCATTAATTCCCAGATCATTAAGCACTTGATCTGCTGCTTTTTTTATAATTTTTGCTCTAGGATCAAAATTTTTGTATACTCTATGCCCAAAGCCCATTAATCTGAACGAATCAGATTTATCTTTTGCCTTATTTATGTATTTATCAATATTAGAACCGTCTTTTTTGATCAATTCTAACATTTCGATTACAGCTTGGTTAGCTCCACCGTGAAGTCTGCCCCATAATGCACCAATACCTGCAGAAATAGAGGCATAAAGTCCTGCATAGGAAGATCCAACGATTCTAACAGTTGATGTTGAGCAATTCTGCTCGTGATCAGCGTGAAGTATTAAAAGAGTATTTAGGGCATTAGTTATAACATCATTTTGAATATAATCTCTATTTGGAAGAGCAAACATCATATAAGCGATATTTTCAGTGTATTCAAGATTATTATTACTGTAATTCAGCGGAAGCCCTTTAATCTTTCTTAAAGTCCAAGATGAGATAATGGGAAACTTTGATAAAAGACTAACTGTAGACATATACATCTTATCATATTCCGTTGTTCCTATTTTATCATTAATAGAAATCTTAGTTTCATTAAGAGGATTAAATGCAATTAAAGCTGATGTTAAAGATGAAAGGACCCCCATTGGATGAGCAGACCTTGGAAAACTTTTAAAAATTCTTTTTAAATCTTCATCTACTAAAGCTTCTTCCTTTATATCATTTTGAAATTTGTTTAGCTGATCTTTATTTGGTAAATCTCCAAAAATTAGAAGATAAACTACTTCTAAAAAAGATTTTTTTTCACATAACTCATCTACAGAATAACCCCTGTATCTTAATATACCATTCTCACCATCAAGATAAGTTATATCACTAATACAATGTCCTGTATTTTTATAACCAGGATCATAAGTAATTAAACCTGTTTCTGCTCTTAATTTGTTGATATCAATAGCTACTTCATTCTCAGTACCAGTAATAACAGGAAAATCATAGGATTTACCATTATATTCAATTTTTGCAATTTTATCCATTAAGTATATTTTTACAAATTTAATTTACCTACGGTTAAGAAAAAAATTATATAAAATTAAAATTTTTATAAGTTTAAGTTAAAAGCTTCTTTACCAAGATATTTAGCTGATGAATCCAGTTCTTCTTCAATTCTAATTAATTGGTTGTATTTAGACATTCTGTCACTTCTTGACATTGATCCAGTCTTTATTTGTCCTGTATTAAAAGCAACACATAAATCTGCAATAGTAGAATCTTCAGTTTCTCCAGACCTATGTGATATTACTGAAGTAAATTTATTTTCTGATGCTAAATTAATAGCTGAAATAGTTTCTGTTAAAGAACCAACTTGATTAAACTTAATTAAAATTGAATTACCAATTTTTTGACTAATTCCCTTAGATAACCTAGAAATATCAGTAACAAACAAATCATCGCCTACAAGCTGAACTTTATTTCCAATTTTCTTAGTTAGTAGTTTCCAACCTTCCCAGTCATCTTCATCCATCCCATCTTCAATTGAAATGATTGGGTATTTTTGACAAAGGTCAACTAAATAATTAACTTGTTCTTCAGACGTTAATCTTAATTTATTGCCATTTTCAAATATAGAGTAATCATAATAACCATCTTTGAAAAACTCAGAAGATGCGCAATCAAGAGCTATCATTACGTCATCAGTCATTCTATAACCAGCTTTTTCAACTGCATTAATAATAGTATTTATAGCATCGTCTGTACCATTTAAATTTGGCGCAAAACCACCCTCATCACCAACAGCTGTTGATAAACCTCTTGACTTTAAAATTTTTTTAAGATTATGAAAAACTTCGTTACCTATTTGTAGAGCATGACTGAAACTTTTTGCTCCAATAGGAACTATCATAAACTCTTGAAAAGATATTGGAGAGTCAGAGTGACTCCCTCCATTGATGATATTCATTAAGGGCACTGGAAGCACATTTGAGTTATCATTTCCTAAATATTTGAAGAGAGATAATTTTTTTTCTAATGCTGCTGCTTTTGCAACCGCTAAAGAAACTGATAGAATAGCATTTGCCCCTAATTTTGATTTATTAGGGGTATTATCAAGTTCGATCATTTTTGAATCAATTAATTCTTGATTAAATATTGATAGATTCACTAATTCTTTTAAAATTAGCTTATTTACGTTTTCAACTGCATTATAAACAGATTTACCCATATAATTTTTTTTATTATCTCTTAACTCAACTGCCTCGTGTTGACCAGTTGAGGCGCCAGATGGAACAGCAGCTCTACCAATAACATCGTTTGAAGTGATTACATCAGTCTCAATAGTTGGGTTCCCTCTAGAATCAAATATTTGTCTTGCTATAATACTTTTTATTTTTGTCATTATTAATTCAGTTTAGATAGAAATTTATCAAAGAGATAGTTTCCGTCATTAGGTCCAGGCCCAGCCTCTGGGTGATATTGAACAGAAAAACAATCCTTGCCTTTAATTTCAAGTCCTGCCACTGTTTGATCATTAAGATGTTTATGTGATATTATTATTGATTTATTTGAAATTGCTGTTTCATAATCAACTGCAAAACCATGATTTTGAGATGTAATCTCACCTTTACCAGTATTAAGATTAATAACTGGATGATTAATACCTCTGTGACCGTTAAACATTTTGTAAGTTTTGACACCGTTTGCTAATGCAATTATCTGATGACCAAGACATATCCCAAATAATGGATAATCTTTTTTAAGTATTTTCTTAGTAGTATTTATAACTTGTTTAAGTGGTTTGGGATCTCCAGGACCATTTGAAATAAAAAATCCATTAGGTTTAAATTTTACCATTTCTTCTATCTCTGTATCATAAGGAAAAACTTTTATAAATAAACCTCTTCTAGAAAAGTTTTCAAGAATATTTTTTTTTATTCCTAAATCAATAACTGCTAATCTTATATCAGAATCAATATCACCATATTCATATGGCTCTGTTGTGGATACCTTAGAAGCTAATTCAAGACCATCCATAATTGGAAACTTATCTAGACTCTTTTTAATTTCGTCAATTTTATCTATTTCAGTTGTAATAGCAGCATTCATAGCTCCATTATCTCTGATATATCTGACTAATGCCCTAGTATCCACATCGCATAGTGTGACTAAATTATTTGACTTAAACCATTCTCGTAATGATTTGGAATTTGTTCTTGAGTTTACTAAACTAAATGATTTACAGATTAATCCACTAATGAATATTTTTTCTGATTGAGATTCAGACATTTTTATTCCATAGTTACCAATATGAGAGGTTGTCGTAACCATGATCTGCCCAAAATAAGATGGATCTGTAAATATTTCTTGATATCCAGTTACTCCAGTGTTAAAACAAATTTCACCAAAAGATGTACCGTCAATGCCAGTAGAACGACCATAAAAAATCGTACCATCAGCTAATAGTACGAGAGCTTTTTTTCTTTTTTCGTTGGACATTTCGGATTATAAAATTAAACAAAAAAAGGACATATTAAAGATCATATGTCCTTTTTGTTAATTACTTTTTATAAGGTATTATTCAGAAGTTGGTTCTGAAACAGAGACCTCCGATTCTTTAGATGAAACAGTATTGTATAAATCATTATAATCAACTAGCTCAATCATTGCCATTGATGCATTATCTCCCAATCTATTTCCTAGTTTAATAATCCTTAAATATCCACCTGATCTATCAGCAACTTTCTTTGAGATTTCATCAAATAAAATCTGAACACCAATTTTGTTCCTGAGTTTGCTAAAACATAATCTTCTGTTGTGAGCACTGTCATTTTTAGACTTGGTAATTAATGGCTCAACAAATATTTTTAATGCTTTCGCCTTAGTTGAGGTAGTAGTAATTCTTTTATGCTTGAAGAGAGAAACTGCCATATTTGCCAGCATAGCCTTTCTGTGAGCAGATTTTCTACCTAATTTAATTATTTTCTTACCGTGTCTCATGATTTAAAATTTAATCTTTATCTAATTTATATTTTGAAAGATCCATACCAAATGAAAGACCTTTTAATATGACTAATTCCTCTAGTTCTGTTAGAGATTTTCTCCCAAAGTTTCTAAATTTCATCAAATCATTTTTATTAAATGAGACAAGATCACCCAATGTATCAACCTCAGCAGCTTTAAGACAATTTAATGCCCTTACAGATAAGTCCATATCAATTAGCTTGGTCTTTAATAATTGCCTCATGTGAAGAGATTCTTCATCATATGTCTCTGATTGAGCAATTTCATCAGCCTCTAGGGTTATAAGCTCATCCGAGAATAACATAAAGTGATGGATTAGTATTTTTGCTGCTTCAGTTAGTGCATCTTTAGGATGAATCGATCCATCAGTTTGGATCTCAAAAACAAGCTTCTCATAGTCTGTCTTTTGTTCTACTCTGTAGTCCTCAATTTCATACTTAACATTTTTGATTGGTGTGTATATTGAGTCAATTGAAATTACTCCTATAGATTCAGATTGTTTTTTATTTTCCTCAGCAGGAACATATCCTCTACCCTTTTCAATATTAAGTTCAATAGAAAGTTTTACATCTTTTTCTAAGCTACATATTACTAAATCTGGATTTAAGATTTGAAAGCCCGAGATAAATTTCTGAAGATCAGATGCCTTTAGAACTTTTTGATTTCCTACAATTACATTAATTTTTTCATTTTCAACATCATCAATTTGTCTCTTTAATCTAATTTGTTTAATATTGAGTATAATCTCAGTTACATCTTCAACAACTCCTTTAATAGTGGAAAATTCATGGTCAACACCGTCAATTTTAATTGATGTAAAAGCATATCCCTCTAAAGAAGATAATAAAACTCTACGAAGAGCATTTCCTATTGTTAAACCATAACCTGGTTCTAAGGGTCTAAATTCAAATTTACCATGAGATTCCGTAGAATCAATCATGATTACTTTGTCTGGTTTTTGAAAGTTTAAAATTGCCATATTTTTTTTATTTTGAGTATAATTCAACTATTAATTGTTCTTTAATGTTTTCTGGGATTTGTTCTCTTTCAGGAACTGAAACAAATTCACCTTCAAGTCTTTCTCTGTTAAATTTAATCCATTCGTATTCAGAGTTGTTTTCAATTAGTGAATTTTCAATCGCTTTTAAAGATTTAGATTTTTCTCTGATTGAAACCTTATCGCCTGGTCTAAGAGTATATGATGGAATGTTAACAATAGAACCGTTTACTATTACATGTTTATGAGAAACAAGTTGTCTAGCTCCATCCCTTGTTTTTGAAATACCCATTCTGTAAACTACATTATCGAGCCTGGCTTCACAGAGTTGTAGTAGTAGTTCGCCTGTAATACCTTTTCCTCTATTAGCTTTATCGTATATGTTTCTAAATTGTTTTTCGAGTATCCCATAGGTATATTTTGCCTTCTGCTTTTCCATCAGTTGTACAGCATATTCTGATTTTTTTGATCTTCTCTTGCCATTACCATGTTGACCTGGAGGATAATTTTTCTTTTCAAGAGTTCGGTCTTCTCCAAATAGTGGTTCTCCAAATTTCCTTGAAATTTTTGTTTTTGGTCCTGTATATCTTGCCATTTATATTATAATTAATTAAACTCTTCTTTTTTTGGGTGGTCTACATCCATTGTGTGGGACTGGAGTAACATCAATAATCTCTGAAACTTCAAGTCCATTATTATGTAGTGTTCTTATAGCAGATTCTCTTCCATTCCCTGGTCCTTTCACTAAGACCTTAATTCTTCTAAGACCAGCATCAAATGCTATTTTTGCACAATCCTCAGCAGCTGTTTGTGCTGCAAAAGGAGTATTCTTTTTTGAACCTCTGAAGCCCATCTTGCCAGCTGATGACCATGAAATTACTTCACCTTTTAAATTAGTAATTGATATAATTATATTGTTAAATGAAGCATTAATATGTGCCTCACCATTAGATTCAACAATTACTTTTCTTTTTTTATTAGTAGATTTTGCCATAATTACTTCGTTGCTTTTTTCTTATTAGCTACAGTTTTTCTTTTTCCTTTTCTAGTTCTAGAGTTGTTCTTTGTCCTCTGACCTCTTAGAGGGAGTCCTGTTCTGTGTCTAATTCCTCTATAACTTCCAATATCCATAAGCCTTTTAATGTTCAATTGAGTCTCCGATCTTAATTCACCTTCTATTGTTAGATTTGAGACAACCTCTCTAATACTTGCAATTTCATTATCATCCCAATCTGATACATTTTTATTAATGTCAACTTTTGCATTTTCTAATATTGTCAATGCTAAACTTTTACCAATACCATAGATATAAGTTAAAGCTATTGCTCCTCTTTTATCTTTTGGTATATCAATTCCTGAAATTCTTGCCATAATTATCCTTGTCTTTGTTTAAATCTTGGATTTTTTTTATTAATTACGTATAAACGTCCTTTTCTTCTGACGATTTTACATTCACTACTTCTCTTTTTTATTGATGCTCTAACTTTCATTATTATTTAATTTACATTCTAAATGTTATTCTTGCTTTAGACAAGTCATAAGGGCTCATTTCAAGCTTTACTTTATCTCCAGGCAAAAGTTTTATATAATGTAATCTCATTTTACCTGAAATGTGAGCTGTTACAACATGACCATTTTCAAGCTCAACTCTAAACATTGCGTTAGAGAGTGCTTCAATTATTTTTCCTTCTTGCTCTATTGATTTTTGTTTTGCCATTATATTGTTGGTTTACTTCTCATTGAACCAGACTTCATAAGCCCATCATAATGATTGTTAAGTAAATATGCGTTAACCTGTTGAATTGTATCGATTGCAACTCCGACCATGATTAAAAGTGAAGTTCCACCAAAAAACAGAGCCCATCCTTGCTGCATTCCAATTAGTTGAACAACAATAGCAGGAAAAACAGCAATTACTGCGAGATACAAAGATCCTGGAAATGTTATCTGTGACATTATTGAATCTAAATATTCTGATGTTTCATTACCAGGTCTGATACCTGGCACAAACCCTCCACTTCTTTTTAGGTCATCAGACATCTTATTTGTAGGTACAGTTATAGCTGTGTAAAAGAATGTAAAAATAACAACTAAAAGTCCAAATAGAATGTTATACCATAGCCCAAATATATCAGAAAAACTTGCTTGAAGCCACTGTCCAACTGAAGAAGTACCGAAAACACTTCCAATTGTAGCTGGAGCAAACATTAGTGCCTGTGCAAATATTATTGGCATAACTCCAGATGCATTTAACTTCAAAGGAATGTATTGTCTCTTTGCCATTCCAGATGATTGAGAGCCTGGAACAGAGTTTCTTCTTGCATATTGAACTGGAATTTGTCTTACAGCCATAACTAAGAGAATACTCAAAATAATAATAACTAGCCATACGGCTAACTCTATAACAACCATTATAAGCCCTCCATTACTTTCAGATATTCTTGAAATTAAATTTTGAGTAAATGATAAAGGCAAAGTAGCAACAATACCAACAGTAATAAGAAGTGATATTCCATTACCAATACCTCTGTCTGTAATCTTCTCTCCTAACCACATTGCAAAAATACATCCAGTTACAAGTATAATAATTGATGAAAATATGAACATTGGAGTTCTTCCAAAAATAAAGGCACTATCAGGTACTCCTAAAGCACTTAATCCATATAAATATGCAGGAGCTTGGACTACACAAATAAATATTGTTAGCCATCTAGTAATCTGAGTAATTTTCTTTCTCCCACTTTCACCTTCTTTCTGAAGTTTTTGAAGGTATGGAAGAGCAACACCCATTAATTGAACAACAATTGATGCTGAAATATATGGCATGATTCCAAGAGCAAATATTGAGGCATTTGCAAAAGCTCCACCTGTAAATGCATTTAATATCCCCAGTAAACCTCCACCATCAGATCTTGAGGAAAGATCTGAAAGGGCTAAAGAATCAACACCTGGAAGCACAACTTGTGCACCAAGCCTATAGACTAATAAGAGCATTAGAGTAAAAAGAATTCTCTCCCTTAACTCTTTAATCTTATAGATACTTTTAATTACGTCTATTAATTTATTCATTATATTTTATTAACCTTTCCACCAACCTTTTCAATAATCTTTATTGCAGATGCAGAAAACTTATGAGCAGATATGTTTACTGGAACATCAAGTTTACCTCTACCTAAAACTTTAACAAGGTCTCCCTTATTTACTATTCTTAATTCAATCATTTTATCTAATGTAAGGTCCTTTTTAATTTTTTTATTGTCAACAAGATATTGAATATCATCAACGTTTATAGTATTATATTCAACTCTATTAATGTTTTTAAAACCAAACTTTGGGATTCTTCTTTGAAGAGGCATTTGACCACCCTCAAAACCAATCTTTCTAGAATAACCTGATCTAGACTGAGCTCCTTTGTGACCTTTGGTAGATGTACCACCCTTTCCAGAGCCTTGACCTCTTCCAAGTCTTTTGCCGCTATTCTGATTTGATCCTTTTGCAGGTTTTAAATTATTTAAACTCATAACAATTATTTTACAGAATTTATTTCAACAAGATGTCTAACTTTATCAATCATACCTGAAATTGAAGATGTTAATTCATGTTCAACTTCCATTCCAATTTTTCTTAAGCCTAATGCACGAAGAGTTCTCTTTTGAGACTCTAGCCTCTTAATTGTACTTTTGACTTGCTTAATCTTTACTTTTTCACTCATCCTTTAAAAACTTTATCAAGAGAAATACCTCTTTGTCTTGAAATCATTAATGGACTTCTTAAATTAAGAAGTGCATCAAATGTAGCCTTGACAACATTATGAGGGTTAGATGACCCTTGTGATTTAGATAATACATTTTGTACACCAACTGCTTCCAATACTGTTCTTACAGCACCCCCGGCAATTACCCCTGTACCTGGTGTTGCTGGTTTTATAAAAACTCTAGAGCCACCAAACTTTCCTTTTTGTTCATGTGGCAGAGTACCATTCTCGATTGGAATTCTTACTAAGTTTTTCTTAGCGTCTTCAACAGCTTTTGAAATTGCTGTTGTAACTTCTTTAGCCTTACCAAGACCATGACCAACAACTCCATTTTCATCACCCACTACAACAATTGCAGAAAAACCAAAAGCTCTACCACCCTTTGTAACCTTTGTAACTCTTTGGATACCTACAAGCTTATCTTTTAAGTCTAAACCAGCAGGTTTTACAAGTTCAATATTTTTATAATTTTTATACATAATTAAAATTTAAGTCCACCTTCTCTTGCTCCTTCAGCAAGGGATT
>MDTB01015187.1_pt1 | contig 12140 bp, 12 predicted proteins | sample 811161 | NCBI WGS metagenome assembly MDTB01 (sample SAMN05326650, study PRJNA326480) | marine metagenome | isolation source: seawater | place: Mediterranean Sea | collected 2009 | reverse complement strand
TATGTTTAAAAAATATCCAACCGTAAAAATAATTAACTTAGATGCTATGTACTATTGTGCAAACATAAATAATGTAAACAAAGATATTATTAAAGATAAAGATTATACTTTTATTAAAGGAAATTTACAATCATATGAAACCGTGAGAAATATTTTTATAAAATACAATATTACTCATGTTATTCATTTTGCTGCCCAATCACACGTTCAAAATTCTTTTAATGAATCTATTCAATACACAAATGATAATATACTTGGAACGCATAATTTATTAGAAGTTTCAAGATGTTATGGAAATAATATTAAAAAAATTATTCACGTTTCTACCGATGAGGTATATGGAGAATCACAACTTGGTAGTAGTGAAAATAAAAAAACCGAACAATCTATATTATGTCCAACAAATCCATATGCAGCAACAAAAGCAGGCGCAGAATTATTAGCACAATCTTATATATATTCGTTTAATATGCCTATTATTATTACTCGTGGAAATAATGTGTATGGTCCAAATCAATATCCTGAGAAAGTTGTTCCTCTTTTTATTGAACAATTATTAAAAAATAAAAAACTAACCATTCAAGGTGATGGATCTTGTATACGAGGATTTTTACATATATATGATGTTTGTGATGCATTTGAATGTGTTTTATTCAAGGGTAAAATAGGTGAAATCTATAATATTGGTTGTGATGAACACGATGAATATTCTATATTACAACTAGCAAAAATTCTTATTAAACTTATAAAAAATACAACAAATACCAATGAATATATAACATTTATTGAAGATAGACCTTTTAACGATAAAAGATATTTTATTAGTAATAAAAAAATTAAATCATTAGGATGGAGAAAAAAAATAGAATTTTTAGATGGATTAAAGGAATTAGTAGAAGTATTAAAAAAAAAAATTAAAAACGAAGAAACATTAATTAGTGGTATACATAATATTTAATATATACATTATAATTATAAATGTGGTCACTTTATAATTATACAAATTTTCCAGTTGTAAATGTTTCATTTCATGGTAATTTAAATAAACAAGAAAAGTTTAACGATTTTATTAATAAATGGAAAAAACTTTATAAAGAAAGAATTCCATTTTCATTTGTTTTTGATACAAAAGAATGTGGATATGTCAATATTAAATATTGTTTTCGTATGTCAGCATTTATTAAAGAATTAAAACGAGCACAAAAACAATATTTACAGAAGAGTATTATAATTTATTATAGAGGATGGATAAAACGTTTATTACAGTTAACCTTCTCTATTCAATCTCCAGTAGCACCAGTATATTTAGTAAACGGAAATGACAACAAAGAAGAAACAATAAGACTTTTAAATAATAATATTATACCAAACAACGTTATAATTTATTTACCATAAAATTAATTTTTTTGATAATCCCATTCTGGTATGTATTTTAATAGATCTTTAGATGATATTCTTCTATTTATACCAAGTATTTTTTGTTTCTATATTTGTTGGAAATTCTTTTTCCAATGTTTCACAATAATCATTACTTAAAAAGTTTTCAATTATACAATGTGAAAATGGTTTATTATTTACTAATTCATTTTTTTATTTTCTATATAAGATTCATCTTGAAACCAATTTCCAAAATAAGAATTTATTTTTGAAACAGATAAATTGTTTATAATATTTATTTTGTTATTATTAATTTTTTTAGACATGCATATTTAACATAGAACTTTGTATTTAAGTTTTAAATGTTCTAGAACATTAATATATATTCGTTCAAAAATATGTTCAAACATTCCATCAGGCATATCATTGGATTTATTACCAAAATCATTTCCTACTGCTTTATTATTTTTATTTAAATTCATATATGGAGCATTATTTAAAAAATTTGAATACAATACATCAGAACTTATATTGTGTCTATTATAACGACATTTTACCCACGCTAGATCGAAATCATCTTGTTCATTCAAACAATTATAAATAATTGTTAAATTCTTTTTAAAAATAAAATCTATAACCTTTGAAGAAGCATAAAAACAATTACCTTCAGAATAGTCTAATTCATTTGTATTTGAAACTTTTAAAAAATTTAAAAATTCTTTATGATAATAACGATTTGAGATATATTCAGATTCAAATTTTTCTATAACACTACGATTAGTTATATTGTTAAATAAAAAATCATATTGTTTTAATAAGTTTATATTATTTTTTATAGTTTCCTCATTTTTTATTAATGGATTAAAATATTCTATACGTTTTTTATTATTAGTTTTGCTATGTAAAAACAGTATATGACTATAATCTATTTCATTATCATATATGTATTTTATTGAACACATTTTAGCACCAATATCACGACCTCTATTTTTTACTTTTAACAATACATATTTATCTAATTTTGGTAATAGTGTACCTATAGAATATGTAATAATTATATTAAAATACTTTTGTAAATTTGATATGTATTTTGAAAACATAAAATTAAACTGATCTATGTTATAACAATGAATATGACAAAATAATTTATTATTATTATTTAAATCTTCATTTTGTATAATACTATACTGTACAGGTTCTTTTGGATTTCTTATGTTTAAATAAAATTTTGAAAATAAATGAGTATAAAAGTTTTTATAAAACTCATGAAGATCAATTCCATATCTTTCAACTATATAATTAAAATTTATACGAAAAACAGGGTTGTGTTCATCGCAATATTTTATAAGATCATTTATTTTATTTTGTTCTTTATAAAAAAGTAATGTTTCATCATTTAAAAATTCCAATTTTTTTTTTGAATTTTCATAAATTTCTTCATTTATTTCTTGAATACCAATTGTCTTCTTGAAAACTTCTATATCTTTTAAAGTTTCTTTACTAAGTTTGTTTAAATTTTTAACTACTGTTACATATTTACCTTTTGGAATTTTTTTTTCAAATAAATATTCTAAAAAGTCACTATACAAAAAACTAACAGATTTATTGCATATTTTATTATGGTTTTTAATAATTTCTTTATTGTTTTCACTTATTAAGTGTAATGTATTTAAAAATTTATATAAATAATTATTTTTTGAGTATTTTATTAATATTATATTATTTTTATTAACTAATTTTTCAAACTTTTCTATTTGATACTTATAATCAAAAGATTTTGTATGGTTTTTTATAAAATCATAAATATTATTACTTACATATTTATTTTCATATTTTTTTATAAATTCTAAGTAACTTTTATAAACATTATTAAAAACATTATCTAATGTTATTACTATTTTTATACTATAATTATCAAACAAAAATTTTATATAACCAAAATTTTCAATAAATAATCTATCATAAAAAAATTCTTCTGATGACAATAAAAAATTTGTTGTTTTTGGTACATATGTATCTTTGTATTTTGTTAATACTTGACGTACACTTGTTTTAATATTTTGAATTTGCGGATACATAGTTGTAAGTTTATTTGTATCTAAGAAATTATTAGAACGATCACTTTCTATCACTTTACTTTGTTCTTCTAATGAAAAGTTTTTCCATGTGAATGATGGATCAACTATTTCCTGAAACATAGTTAATATTTCATTATGACTTATTAATCCAGGGTTTGTTAAATTTATAGTTCCGGTTTTATTTTTTAACATCATGTCTATAGCAAATGGTAATAATTCAGGTAACACAGTCATTGAGTTTGGAATAGAACATATTTTTTCATAATTTGTGATTTTTGTAATAAAGTTTCGGGGATTCATTGTTTCAGTAATAGGCATACGTATTCTTAGATTTAAAACATGATTTTCAAAAAATTTCATAAGTTGATCAGTAAACCCTTTTACGGTTGAATAAGAAGAACCAAAAAAGTTGGGTAGTGATTTTTCTGTAAATCCGTGTAATTCTTTACCAAATGGGTGTGTTTCATCATATTTAAATATGCATCCTGTTCCTAAATACGTATAATGAATATTTTTTTCTTTACAAAGTAATGCAAGAACTAGTGGGGAGAAAAGATTATCTCTAACATTTTCTTTTAATTTACCAGGTTGTTCTAAATAATCTATTGTTCCATATACTTTTTCATTAATTACGCCATGTGTACGACCAATAAAAGAAATAATATGAGTAGGTTTTTCATTATCTATTTCGGTTTTAATATTTTCTATATCATTACAACGCTCTATTCCTTTAACAAAGTGAACACTGTCACAATAATTTTTTTTTAACAAATTAATAAACTGACTACCAATCCATCCATTAGAACCATAAATTAAAAGTTTCATATATTAAATATATTAAAATATTAATTATTTTTAAATTTAAACTAACAAAAATATAAAAAGTTTTATTTATATTACATTATGTCAAATATACCTAATAGGTTAAAACAACAAATAAAGTTAAATACTATAAGAGACATAAATAAAAATAAAGATGACAAATCAAATGAACAAATAACAATAAAAATATTTTGTGGTGAGTATTTAAAAAATTTGGGTATAGAAATAAAATATATGTTTGAAAATACTTTTAAAGATTTTATTATAGAGATTTACGAAATTAATAAATTATTATTAATAAAAAAGCAACATATTAATGAATATTTTTTTATAATAGGATTTTCCTCTCAAAATTTAGTAATAGAACCAGAATTTAAATATTTCTTATATCAGTTAGAACAGATTAATACTAAAGAAAAGTTTGAAAATATAATTACAAAAGAAAATTCAAACTTGATTTTAAATAGTTTGGTAACGTTTGATTATTCAGAATTAAATATAGAAAATTACACAAGAGAATTAAAAAATAAGGTTGAGTTATTGTATCCACCCTTGCGAGAGATAGAAAATGCTAATAGTGAGAATAAAATTTATGATATATTATTTTTTGGAAAAAAAACAGAACGACGTGTAAAAATAATGAATGAATTAAATCGTTTTTATAATGTTAAATTTGTAAATAATGTTTTTGGAAATGAATTAGAACAATTAATTTTACAAAGTAAAATATGTTTAAATTTACACTATTATGATAAGAGTAATCTAGAAAAAGTAAGAATACATAACATATTAATGTATCATAGTGTTATAATTAGTGAATATCCAGATACGAACGATTTGGTTAATATAAAACCATATTTAAAATTAGTAAATTTCATTGAAAATATTACCAATGACTTATCAAATATTAGCAGTTTAATTAGTAAGATAGATAACATATTAGAGAATTATGATGATTATACAAACTTACAAATACAAAGTTATAAAAGTAAATCTATTAATAAATTTTCTAAAGTGATATACGAACAATTTTTAATACTAGATACTTACATAAATATTAATAAATATAAATTTTTATTCCACAAATATATTTGTGGTAATGTTAATCAAAAGGAAAATATAAATTATACTATTATAGAAGACAATAAAGAACGTGAATTTAAAGAAAATCTTTTATATGCACATTTACACTGTTACAATATTGAAGAATTTTATAATATATATGACAATTATGTAACTTGTATAAACTATTATTTTAAAATTATAATTACTTATTCAATCGGTGATGTAGACGAAAAATTACTTAATAGTAAATTTGTAATATTAAAAATAAAAAATAAAGGATTAGATATTGGTGCAAAATTTTGCTGTGTAAAATATTTAAATGATTCAAATATTGATTATGATTATATATTTTTTTTACATTCTAAGACAGACAAAAAAAAACGTTTTAATTATTTTAATCCATTTTATCAATATTTATACAATTGTAAAATTAAAAATGAACAACTAAATGAAATTTATAAATATGATGGATTATTTCCAAATATTAAATGGACTATTGTAGATAATATATTAACAAACGAAGAAGGAACAATATGGCCAGAGAGAAATAATAAGTATAGAAAAGAATTGCTTGATTATTTAGATTGCAAAAAAATAAATAACAATTTTTTTGAAGGTAATGTTTATATATTATCAAAAGAAGTAATAACTACCTTTTTTACTGATAAACATATTTACAATATGTTAAATAATGGTAGAATGAATGATTTTGATTATAATTGGACATTAAATAATTCTATAATAAACGATAAAAAAAATCCAGGAGTATTACAGGCGTATAATTTTTATAAATCAGAAAAATATCAAAATAAAGTAAAAAAAATAATAAAAATTGATGGTTGCATAGAACATTGCTTTGAAAGAAGTATATTAAGTTTTTGTAATAGTTATAAAGTTATAAGTTATAATAATACATGTTGTATTTTATTTTATGTTACAAATTTTCATGTTTTTAATAAAATCTTAAAAGATTATGAAATGTTATTCAATGATTCTAAATATTCAAACTTAACAGAGTTAATTATTATAACAAATAATAGTTCAATAAAAGAAGAAACAAATGAATTAAAATTAAAAAAAAATATACAATGATATATAGTCCTAAACTGAATAATACTTGTATTTCATTTTATGAGGGATTACAATATTTAAAAGATGTAAATAAATATTATAATATTTATTTAACAATAGCAACAACACACTTTAATACAATGAATGTTTACACAAATAAACTTAATCTAGTTTACAATAATTTAGATAATATATTTTTTAACTCTATTTCAGGAGAATTATTTATTTAATTAACAAAAAAATACATAAATACAACTAGTATTTAAAAATAAATGATTTTGATTTTTTATTTATAAAGTTTGTATCTACAAGTTTATTAAAAGTTGTTCGTTTATTTTTAGTTTGTTTAGAGTGTTGTTGATTTATTCTATTTTGTTGTATTCTATTTTGTTTATCATATAAATTAGAATCATTACTAAAACGAGAAATGATATTTTTTAAATTTTCATTTTTTATATCCCTATTAGGTAATGTATCTGTAATAAAATTATTTATGTTAATTGTATCACTATGTAAATTTATTTTATCAACTGTATATTTTAATAATTTTATTGTAGTAATACCATTTCTATTATGTATATCATTCTTATCTTTGTGTATATATCTATTTTCATTTGTTTTTGATGTTGTTCTATTAAAACCGTGATATGATGCTAATACATTAGGATGTTGAATTGGTAAAAATTTACTTCTATCAATAAGTCCTCTGAAACGTAACCAACGAAGTTGAATTAAATTATCTTCAAAACCCCATGCCCAATAATTAGGAAATCCATTTATTTTTTCAAAATCTTCTGCTTTTATAGCAAACATTCCTCCTAATGCAAATGTAAACCCATAATAGTGTTTAACAACTCCATATGTTGTTTCATAATCAAAAATATTCTTTTTCCATGGCATTAAATCTATATCGTGAAAAATTAAAGTAATATTTGTATAGTCATCCGGATATGTATCTTTAACATATAAAAATCCAATATTTTTCATAGCACCTCTATTAAATGGGCGTTTATCATTCTGATGAATAAAGAGAAATTTGTATGTTCCTTGTTCATCTTCTAAAACTTTGGTCATATATGTAATAAATAATTCTCTGTGTTGTTCGCGATCTCTATAAGGTATAATAAAAATTTTTTTGGGTATATCATTATTGTCATTATTTAACTCCATACTATCGTGTAATATTGAATTATCTATTATTGTATTACTTATTATTTCATTCATTTAACATTAATAAATATTAATTAATCATTATTTATTCGTAATTATTTATTCGTAATTATTCATTCGTAATTATAATTAATATTTAAAAAATTTTCTAAATATTAATTATATGGAATTAAACGGAATATTAATCTTTCTTTTATTAGTTATAATTATTATATTTGTATACCCCTTTTTAAGAATTAATTTGTCAGATGTAATAAAAAATATAACATTAAATGTTGTTATTAGTGTAACGATTTCTATAATGTTATTAAAGATTGGTATAAAATATATTAATTTATTTTTTGAGAAATATGATAAAACTGGTAAATATAGCAAAGAAGAAAAAGAACAACGTTCACATGAAAATGAAGAATAATAATTTATAAAATTAATAAATTGTTAATTTTATAAAGTTAAATTAATAAAATTTAAAATGCAGCATTAAAATCAAAAACACTGTCGTCTTTTTTGTTGTTAGATAAACTGTAATCACCTACACGTTTTTCAAAAAAGTTTGTTTTTCCTTCAATTGAAATCATTTCCATAAAATCAAATGGATTACCAGAATTATATATTTTTTCATAACCAAGTTGAACAACAAGACGATCAGCAACAAATTCAATATATTGTTGCATTAATGTAGAATTCATACCTATAAGACGACATGGCAAAGCATCACAAATAAATTCTTTTTCTATTTCTACTGCATCTTTAATAATTTCATACACACGACCTTTATTTATTTTTTTTTTAAGTTTAGAATAAAGTAATACGGCAAAATCTGTATGCATGCCTTCATCTCGACTAATAAGTTCGTTAGAAAATGTAAGACCAGGCATAAGACCACGTTTCTTTAACCAGTAAATTGCACAAAAAGAACCACTGAAAAAGATACCTTCTACACAAGCAAATGCAATTAAGCGAGTTGGAAATGAACTTCTTTTATCGTTAATCCATTTAATTGCCCAATCTGCTTTCTTCTTAATACAAGGGAAATTTTCAATTGCTGTAAAACATTTTGTTTTTTCTTCTTCGTTTTTAATGTAAGAATCAATAAGAATACTGTACATTTCACTATGGACGTTTTCCATCATCATTTGGAAACCATAAAATGCTCTTGCTTCAGGTAATTGAACCTCCGACATAAAACGCATTCCAAGATTTTCTAATACAATTCCATCACTTGCAGCAAAAAATGCTAATACCATTTTAATAAAATATTTTTCGTTATCTGTTAATTTTTCCCAGTCTTTATGGTCTTTGGATAAATCTACTTCTTCTGCTCTCCAAAAACAATCCATTTGTGTTTTATAACTTTTCCAAATGTCAGCATCAGCGACTGGAAACATAACATACCGATTTGGGTTTTCAACTAAAAGTGGTTCATTAATTTTAGACATACTCTAAATATTATTTAGTTAGATTTTTATATTTTTTACTTTATATAATATAAGATGGATAGTTCAAATACTATTAAATATGTTGATAAAATTACTACTAAAATGAATACAAAAGAAAAAGAATTAATAAAAATATTTGAAGAATTAAAAATTGCTAAAATCCAAAATGAATATTTGATTCCAACATATTTGGAATATGAAAAATATATAAGAAATATTATTAATATAAAGGAAACGCAATTAGAGCAAATAGAAAATATATTAAATTATTTACATGAAAATTTGTTGAATGAAACAGATTTAACAAAAAAATACAATATAAAATTATCTCAAAAAAAGAGTGAATTAATTAAAAAAAAAATAAATAATGAAAATGAAAAGTTACATAAATGTATTTTAAAAAAATAAATTGTTCTTTAGTAAATATTATAACCTATTAATAATTGTAATATTTATACTATTTTTTTTTGTTTGAATTATATATAATGTTAAATAACAAACAAGTGAAAAAAGTTACTAAAAATGTAATGAAAACTATTAATACAAAACTTGTATTATATGTATTAGTATTTTTATCTGTAGTTAGTGTTGCAACTCAATTATTTGCACAAAACTATTCTTATGTTGGAAGTTTTGTTGCGTTAGCAGTTGTAACAGGTTATTTTACTAGAAGCATGAGTGCTATTTTATTAGTTCCCTTAGTAATTGTTAATCTCCTTGTTGGTGGAAATTATTTACGTGAAGGTATGACTAATATTGAAAAGAAAGATAAAGTTGATGAATTGGATATTAAAATTAAAGAAATAGAAAATAAAATAAATAACATAACTGAAGATAATAAAGAAGATTACCCTAGATTAACAAAAGAATTAAAAGAATTAAAAAAACAAAGAACAAAACTTCAAGAAGAAAAAGTTGTAAAAGAAGGCATGGAAGACCGTAAAAAAGGTGGTAAAAAAAATAAAGCAAAAAAAGCAAAACGTGAAGGTATGACAGAAAATGATGTTAAAGAAGAAACTGATGTTAAAGAAGAAACTGATGTTGAAGAAGAAAGTGAAGGTGAAGAAGAAACTGATGTAGAAGAAGGTGAAATGATGAGCGAAACGTTAAAAATGACAAATGGTCAAAAAGAAGTTGAAGAAGACGAAGGATTTCGCCCCAAAAAAAGATTAGTTCAACGTGGTAAACCCAAATACTTAAAATCTAAACATGATAGTGACGAAGCAGTAGGAGAAAGTATTGATTATGCTTCAACCTTAGAACAAGCATACGGTAATTTAGAAAAAATGTTAGGAAAAGGTGGTATGAAAGGATTAACAAAAGAAACATCAAAACTTGTAGGACAACAAAAAGAACTTATGGATTCTTTATCTTCAATGGCTCCCCTTTTAAATGATGCTCAAAAAACATTAAAAGGATTTAATTTACCAGATATGGGAAATATAAAAAAAATGATGAGTTCAATGGGTTCATTTAATCAAAAATAAATAAACATTTTATAAAAAAATAATAAACTATTATATAGTAATGGCAAGAAGAACAAAAGCGAATGTTGTATATGTTGATGCTAATTATACTAATTTATTATTTTTAATTATTATTTTAGGAGGTTTCTTTTTATATTATCAAATGTCAAAGAATAATACCAAAGAAGAAGCAAAGGAAATTGTTAGAGTTAAAGACGTTGATGCAGAGAGAAATTCTTTTTTTAATTCTTTTTTTCCAATGGGATTTACAAATATTTCATCCGATGTGTTAACAGATCCATATGTTGCACCTTTACGTGATCCTCGCATTTTTCCACGTAACTCTAGCGATATTAGAGGTATTCCTATTAATATAAGAACTCAAGGTTTTAATACAAGTTATAGACAAGTTGGTATTTTAACACGTAACGGAGGTCAAGAAACGATATTACCTTTAATGGGTAGACCATTAATGGCAAATCGTGATAAATGGCAATTTTACACTATTAATGATAAATTTAATGGTATTAAGTTACCTGTTGTAAGTAAAGGTAAAAGTTGTACTAATGAATATGGTTGTGATGATTTAATGAACGGAGAAGACGTTTATATTGAAGGTTATAAAGATACATTTAAGGTAACAATATATGATACAAATTTACCAGAATATATTCCTTATGTTTAAAATTAAATATTATATTAAAAAATATATCTATATTTTAATATGAATATCTCTCAAGAAATTATTCAATCAATAAATAAAGAATACGAAGAATATTGTAATAAAATAAAATTTTTAAAAGAAATAGAATTAGGTGATAAGTTATATAGTGATGGAGAAAACGTTTTAATTGATAAACCTTCATACTATCAAGGATTAATGCGTTATATTTATGGTGAATCACGACAAACTGGTTTAAATTATATTAAAAAAATTTTAGATAGTTACTTATTATTTTTAAAAAATACTTTAGATTCTTGTGTAAAACATAATTTAACGTATAGTGCTGAAGAATTAATTTATGGTATATTAGAATTAAATAAAGATATTAGTGAGGGGTTAAAAGTATTAGATTTAACTTATGAAAATTTTGATGAACTTAAAAAATATATAGAACATTTGAACAATCAGTTTTTATTATTTTCATTTAATATTTACAAAAATAAAAATAATTAATTATTATTTATTTAAAATTAATTATTTTGGTCTGGATGTTGTTCTACAAAGTTAATTTTTAAACTATCTTCTGGTGTAGTTCCTGTATCATCGCGCACATCAACGTGATTACAGTCTGGAACGTCTATTCTAATTGTAATTGTTTTCATACCAGGTTTTTTATTTGGTTCTTGTTTTGGTGCGTCTACTTGTGCTTCTGCTACTGGTGCTTGTACATCATCGGTTGTTGATTCACCCATATCATTTCCTTCTAATTGTAATACTGTTTGTTTATTATTTTTGGAATTTTTTTCTTTTTTTACTGGTCGTCTTCGTAGTGTTCCTCCTGGTGTTCCTGCTACTGGTCCTGATGTTGCTTCTGCGCCTACTGATGCTTCTGCTACTGGTGGTGCTTCTTGTGTTAAGACACTTTCATATCCTATTTGTGTTCCTCCTGGTGTTCCTGCTACTGGTGCTTCTGTTGTTGCTGCTAATG
>MDTB01204336.1_pt1 | contig 12141 bp, 12 predicted proteins | sample 811161 | NCBI WGS metagenome assembly MDTB01 (sample SAMN05326650, study PRJNA326480) | marine metagenome | isolation source: seawater | place: Mediterranean Sea | collected 2009 | reverse complement strand
TCTAATAGCTGAGGGGATACCGCCAGAAACAATCATTAAAACAGGATCTCATATGGATGAAGTTCTGGATCACTATAAAGACAAGTATCTGGAATCTGATGTTCTGAATACGATAGGTCTTAAATCAAGACAATACTTTATTGTCAGCGCTCATAGAGAAGAGAATGTGGATTCTGAGGATAATTTAAAAGATTTAATGCAAACTCTTGAAGCTATAGCTGAGAAGTATAAATTACCTGCAATAGTTTCTTTACATCCCAGAACTGCAAAAAGGATAGAAACTTTAAACTTGCAAAGTTCTAACCCTTTAATTCAATTTATGAAACCTTTTGGCCTAATGGACTATCTCAAGTTACAGATTGAATCAAAATGTGTCATTTCTGATAGTGGGACTATAACTGAAGAATCAACACTTCTTAATCTTCCTGCCATTACAATAAGAAACGCACATGAAAGGCCAGAAGGAATGGATGAAGGAACTTTGGTGATGTCTGGACTGAAGAAAGACAAAGTCCTTGAAGCAATTGATGTGGTATGTACTCAGCATAATCACGATAAGCGTGTATTCCCAGTGATTAGAGATTATGAGTCAAAAAATGTTTCCAAAAAGATAGTTAGAATTGTACTCAGTTATATAGATTACATAAATAGAACTGTCTGGAAGAAGTAAGGATTTTGAGTGCACTTTTTGCTTTTAAGTCCAACATACTACCCGGAAAAAAAATCTGCATCTTTTATGTTGAAAGAGTTAGCTGAGAGTTTCGTTTCTAATGGTCATTCAATGAGCGTTATAACCTTTAGTCACGACATAGATTCAGAATTAATGAAAGAGAATATAGAAGGAGTTTCAATCATTAGACTTAAGGTTAGTAACCCAAAGTACAGCAAAATTAAAAGAGCTTTAGTAGAGTTGTCCTATTCTAAGAAGATTATAAAATTCATAAAAAAAAATGATTTGGAAAATGTAGATGCTTTGATTTTCTTCTCACCAAGTATTTTCTTTGGACAGGCCGTCAACTTTATAAAGAGCTTTTATTCGATTAAGTCTTACTTAATTGTAAGAGATATTTTTCCGGATTGGCTAGTGAAGATAAAACAATTAAACAAGGGCCTCATTTATTATTTTTTTAAAATCTACGAATATATAAATTTCAGGAGTGCAAATTTTATTGGAACAGAGTCAATTGCTGATATACAACATGTAACTAAAATAATTGGTAGTAAGAACATTGAAGTAGAGCAACTAAGAAATTGGTTTTCTAGACCAAGAAATACAAATAATAATGTTTCAGAAAAAGAACTCGTATTAAGATCGAAAATAAATTTAGTTTATGGCGGTAGTTTAGGACTTGCACAAAATATCGTTTCATTCTTAACTACTCTTGAAAAACAAGAATCTTCAAAATTTCTAAACTTAACAATTGTGGGCGATGGAGTTCAAAAGTTAGAATTAGAAGAGTTTTCAAAAAGATCAAAAATGGACATTAATATAATGCCAATGATGGAAAGAGGGGACTATTTTGATTTAGTCAGTAAATCAGATGCTGGATTAGTGGTCTTAGATAAGAACCTGGAGGCCAATAATTATCCAGGTAAGTCATTTGACTATATGTATTGCAAGAAGCCTTTATTTTGCTTTCTCCATGAGAATAATGAGTTTGGAAAGTTGATAGAAAAGGAAGATTTAGGTTATTTCATTAAAGCAAATCAAAATGAAGTATTTGAAGACCTACTTAATTCTTTAGTAAAAGATGAGAAATTGAGGAACCTAAAAGGGGAAAATGCGTATTCTTATTTAAATAAATATTTCTCTGCAGAAAATGCATTTATACAGATAGAAAATAAATTTTTGAAAAAGTGACAATGAACTATCTTTTTTTTAGTTCAATAATTGTTTTACTTACCTATATTCTCTGTTTGAGTTATAGGAAAATTGCAGTCAGGAGAGGAGTTACAGCTAACTTAAATTTTAGGACTTTACATTCGGAAGTAACACCAAAAGGAGGAGGAATTACATTCCCAATAATTTTTTTATTATCTCTTCTTACTTTTCAATATCTAAATTTTTCTATTTCTACGAATAGTCTCTATGCGGCTATTTGTGCTTTAATCTTTTCAACTTTTGGTCTTTGGGATGACTATAGGGATGTAAGCTCTGGAGTGAAATTAATAATTCAGATTATTTTCTCAGTCCTTGTTTTATTCTTCCTCTTGCCATTGGAGCAGTTATCGTCTGATGTCTCATTTTTAATCCTTTTTATACTTTTGCTCTTTATAGTAATTTGGACTATAAACAGTATTAATTTCATGGATGGAATAGATGGCTTAGCTGCATCCTTATGTCTTTTCTATTTTTTTTCAACCTTCTTGATATCTTACTTATTAAGTCCTGAAAAGCCTTTGTTAGAAAGTTTAGTATTATTTTCTATTTGCCTTGGATTTTTATTAATAAATTTTTCTAAAAAAAACCTTTTTATGGGCGATTCAGGAAGTCTATTTCTTGGGTTCGTTGTTAGTTTCTTTTCGATTCAATCTATCCAAGACCAATCTTTCTCGATTTGGTATTGGCTGATCATTCTTTCATACTGTTTGACAGAGACTACTCTAACTACTTTTTATAGGATAATTTATATCAGAAAGTGGTATGGGGCTCATAGAAGTCATGCTTATCAAAATCTTGCAAGAATAAAAAATAATCACTGGAAAATAACACTAGCAATTTTCATGTATCATTTACTATGGCTTTTACCTCTTGCGTATCTGTCTATATCTACTAGTATCAGTCCCATGTATTTGGTCGTTCTGGCAATATTTCCAACATCAATCTTCAATATTATTCTAGGACCAAGATTCTCCTCTGAATAGAGTTTGACAATATGCTTAACTTAATCATTAATTATTTTATTAGTCTCTCAAAGATTCTTTACTTAATGAGAAGGGGCGTAAAGTTCGATAGACCTTTTTCAATAAGAGTATTAGGGAGTATAAAAGCTGGAAAGGGAGTCTTTATTGGTTCTAATGTAACTCTCATTGGCCCTGTAACAATAGGAAATAGCGTAAGAATAGAAAATAATTGTGAGATCTACAGATCGACTCTATTAAGCAATGTAAATATTAAATCAAATACTTTGCTCGAAGACACATTAGTTGAAGAAAAATCTTTTTTAGGTCCATTTGCCAGAGTCAGAGGCAACACAAAGATAGGCAAATTATGCCAAATTGGTAATTTTGTAGAAATTAAAAATTCTTTGATTGGTAATTCAGTAAGAATTAATCATATGGCTTTTATAGGAGATGCATCCATAGATGACAATGTGACAATCGGTGCAGGAGTCATAACATGTAATCATAATGGGCATGAAATCAATCAAACACTTATAAAGAAAGGAGCCTATATAGGTTCTAATACAAATTTGGTCGCACCAATAGTAATAGCTAAGAACACAACTATTGGTTCTGGTTCCACAATAACCTCAGATACACCCGAAGATAAATTGGTATTAGCTAGATCAAAACAATTGGTGGTTGATAATTGGAAGCGAAAAAATTCAAAGGAAGAAAGATGAAGGCTGCTCTATGGGGTATAGGAGATCATGCAAAAAAAAATTTAATACCCGCTTTACATAAAGTTAAGAATATTGATTTCGTAGGGGTTTTTACAAGAAATAAAGAAATTCTCTCAGACGTGGCATCATCTTTTGATTGCAAGACTTGGAATAGCGCCGAACAGATGCTAAGTGATAAAGGTTTGGATACAATATTTTTATCAACACCACCTGGTCTTCATTATCATCAAGGATTGCAGATTATACACTCTGGTAAGAATCTCATATGTGAGAAACCTATAACTACAAACTTTATAGAAACTAAACATCTGTTAGATGAAGCAAGGAGACGAAAACTACTAGTTTTTGAAGCATACATGTTTTTATATCATGCACACTTTTCTGGCATCAACGAGTTTATAAGAAAGAATAAAGATAATCTTAAGCTAATCGAACTGATATTTGAACTTCCAAAATTGAGCTCTCCAGGATACAGATTTTCAGATAAGTTAGGAGGAAGCTGTTTGTATGATGTAGGCTCTTATACAGTGCTGGCTTTGTTAGAATTATTCAAGAAAGATAAAATTTCACTGAAGAGTTCAAACTTAAAATATGATAATGATTCAAATATAGATATTTCAGGAACAGCTAATTTCATTATTAATGACCAAATAAATTGTTATCTCAAATGGTCTTATAATTCAGAGTATGCCAATAAGATAAAAATTAAAACTCATAACAAAGAATTCTTTTCTGAAAAAATTTTTTCAAAAGATGAGAATTACGTTCCGTCAATTAACCTTAAGAACAAGAATGATGATATCGTTTTAGAAAGATTAGAATCAGGTAATCATTTTGTTAGCATGTTAGAATCTTTTGCTGATTGTTCTACTTCAATAAAAAAAAGGAATCTTGAGCTAAAAAGAATCGAGAGCCTTGCTAGTATTTTAAGTAAAATTAAAGGTATGAGTTAATTTCAATTAGGAGATGTATGTTTAAATTTAATAATATTAACCTTGATGATGAGTCAATGTGGCCAAAATCTCCAAGGATAGAACTAGAAGAGCCCTTTTTAGATGAAAGAGGAGAAATTAAACATTTAGTTAATTTCCCTATGAAGAATCTCTCACTTATCTTTTCAAAGAAAGGTTCCGTAAGATCAAATCACAGTCATTTTACCGATTGGCATTATATGTATGCTATCTATGGTGAATATGAATATCACTACAGACCTTATAAAAGTGACGAACCACTAAAGATTGAGATTTTTAAGGAAGGAGAAATGGTCTTTACTCGGCCAAATGAAGAGCACGCATGCCTTTTTAAAGAAGATACTCTTCTGGTTGTTGCGAGCAGAAATCCTCGTGGAGACCAAGAAACTTACGAAAATGATGTAGTTAGGATGGAGCTTATTGATCCTAATAAGGTTGATCTATGAAGGTGGAAGGATTCTCATATAAAAAGACCTGTTGCAGGTTATGTGAATCCAAAAATATCAAACGAGGTCTTTCTCTTACACCTACCCCTCCAGGTAATAACTTTCTTACAAAGGATAACCTCAATTTAGTTGAAGAAACTTTTCCTTTGGAACTAGATTTCTGCAATGATTGTTTTCATATACAACTAGGCCATGTTGTTGATCCAGAGTTTCTTTTTCAGAACGATTATTCTTATGTTTCTTCCACTTCTAGGGTGTTTGTTGAGCACCTCAAAAATTATGCTGATTCAATGATATCTCTTTTAAAACTTAATCAAGGTTCCCTTGTTATTGACATTGGATCTAATGATGGAACATGTCTTAGTTTCTTCCAAGATAAAGGAATGGAAGTTTTAGGAGTTGACCCAGCTGAGAGCATAGCTCAGTTAGCTAATAATAATGGTATTAAAACTATCAATAACTTTTTTAATGAGGAAATAGCCCAGGAAATTAAGGAAAACTATTCCTTGCCTCGATTGATCACTTCTCACAATGCCTGTGCTCATATAGATGACTTAATGAGCGTAATAAACGGAGTAGATAACCTTATGGGTGAGGAAACTATTTTCGTTATGGAGGTTGGTTATTTTGTAGATGTATTTCAAAATAAATGGTTTGATACTATCTATCATGAGCACGTAGATTTCCATACTGTAGCTCCTTTAAAGAAGCTTTTTCATTCCGTGGGAATGGAGATATTTAGTATAGAAAGAATAGAACCTCAAGGAGGTTCTATTCGAGTTATGGTACAAAGAAAACACGGAACTTTTCAAATTGACGAAAGTGTCGAGGATTTAATTTCCCTAGAAGCTAGCCTAGGTTTAAATAAAGTCGATACCCTACATTTATTCGAACAAGAAATTAATACACTTCGAACAAAATTTAAAAATATGATTAAACAATTAAAAGAAGATGGTAAGAGTATTGCGGCCTTTGGTGCACCTACTAAAGCAACTACTCTCTCTTATCATTTTGATTTAGAACATGAGGATGTTGATTTCATTGTAGATGATAATCCTTTGAAACAAGGACTTTACTCTCCAGGAAAACATATCCCTGTTTATGATTCTGCAAGTATTTATGAAAAAAAACCTGATATATTGATAATACTGGCGTGGAATTTTGCGGAAGATATCATGAAAAAACATAAGAAATATGGAGAAGAAATAGGTTCATTTCTGATACCAATGCCCCTGCCTAAGCTAATTTAAGTTTATGCTCATAACAGACCAAAAGGTATTGATTGTAAGTCCACATCCAGACGATGAAACTCTTGGTGTAGGCGGTTTTATAAAAAAATTGATAGATCATAATAATATTGTCAATATTTTGACAATTTCTGGGCATTTACCACCTTTATATAATCAAGAAGATTACGATTTAACTGAAACAGAGGCTAAAAAGGCTTATAAAGTTCTCGGTGTAGAAAAGTATTTTTTTATGAAGATACCTGCAACCTATGTCAAAGACGAGCCGATCAGTGTTTTGAATGGAAAAATAGCCTCTTATTTCGAAGAATTTAAGCCCAATATAGTCTTGTGTCCTTTTCCTGATAGGCATATAGATCATAGAGTAATATTCGACAGTGTGATGGTTGCTTCAAGGCCGGTTAATTACGGAAAAGATATAAGCTTATTGGCTGCATATGAGACTCTTTCAGAAACACACTGGAATGCACCTTATATTGAACCAAATTTTAATCATAATTTAGTTGTGGACATATCTGACCAAATAGAAACTAAACTAGAGGCATTGAGGCTCTATAAATCACAAATAGATGAAGACAAAGGTCCTCGATCAGTAGAAGCTGTAAAAGCTTTAGCTAAATTTAGAGGCAGTCAAGCTGGATTTTCCTTTGGAGAAGCACTGTATGTTATTAGGCAAACTTTATAGCTTTTTTGCTTTTTAAAATTAAGAGATGCATGCCTTCAAAGAAACTCTTTTAAATTCATCAAGATTATCAAAACAGATAATTGTTTCCTTTTCTGACTTTATGTTGATCTATTTATCAATTCTTTTTTCATACAGTCTATTGGAGATGGGCGACTCTCCGGCTCAAGGAAATAATTTATGGACTTACCTTTTCATCCCTTTGATATCAGTATTAAGCCTTTTCTCCTTTGGAACCTATAGATCTGTTTTACGATACATAGATTTGTCAGTGATCTATACACTCATAAATGCGATTTTCTTTTCTTTTCTTGTATTTATAATCCTGAGGTTAATTCTACAAATAGATATTTCACATATCAGTGATCAATCATTCAATCTAATCAATCATGAAGTTCCATTCTGGGTATTAAGTTTATTCAGTAGTTTTGTATTTACTGTCGGTATAAGATTATTGGCTTATTTATTTTTCTCTGACAAAAATTCTGACAAGAGAGTAATAATATATGGTGCTGGATCAGCAGGTATACAACTTGCTGAAGCTTTAAAAGTAAGCAAAGAAATGCAACCACTAGCTTTCTTTGATATAAATAAAACCCTGCATAATACATCTTTAGGAGGAATAAAAATCTTATCTCCTAATAAACTTAGACGGTTCATTAAAAATAATATGGTTGATGAAGTTTTGATAGCCATGCCATCAGCTTCAAAGCACACCTTAAGATCTCTTCTCAAAGAAATAGAAGAATATTCCATCAAAGTAAGAATATTACCTGGGCTGGCAGAGCTAGCCCAAGGAAAGATTTTAGTTTCAGAACTAAAAGAAGTAGACGTAAGTGACTTATTAGGGCGCACTGAAGTGGAAGCTAATAGGAATTTAATTACTAAAAATATAAAAAATAAAGTCGTACTCATTACTGGAGCAGGAGGATCAATAGGCTCGGAAATAAGCAGACAAGTTGTAAAAAATAGTCCAAAAAAAGTTATTCTCCTAGATACAAATGAATACTCATTATTTTCAATCAAAAATGAAATAAAGGAATTATCTCCTGAAATTGAACTCTATGCAGTTCTTGCGAGTGTTACTAATTCAAAAAGGATGACTGATATTTTTAGCGCTTTCGAAGTAGACACTGTCTATCATGCTGCAGCTTATAAACATGTTTCTTTAGTCGAAGAGAATCCTTTTGAAGCTTTCGTTAATAATATTTTAGGAACAAAGATTTGTGCTGAGTCAGCTATTAAGACAAAGGTAGAAACCTTTGTCTTAATATCAACTGATAAAGCCGTAAGACCAACTAACATAATGGGTGCAACAAAGAGATTTGCCGAGCTTATATTGCAATCTTTAGCGTCTGAAGATAGAACGAGAATGACAATGGTTAGATTTGGAAATGTGATAGGCTCCTCAGGCTCTGCGATTCCCCTTTTTCAAAAACAAATCAGAGATGGAGGCCCAGTAACTGTGACCCATCCTGATGTAATAAGATATTTTATGTCCATACCCGAAGCTGCTGAATTGGTAATTCAAGCAGGCGCAATGGGTAAGGGTGGTGATGTATTTGTTTTAGATATGGGAGAACCTGTAAAGATTATCGAGCTTGCAAAAAGACTTATCCGTCTTAGTGGCATGGAACTCATAGATGATAATAATAACGATGGCGACATAGAAATTATATTTACAGGTTTGCGGCCTGGAGAAAAACTTTATGAGGAATTATTGATCGGAGATGATGTGAGTAATACTGTTCACGAAAGAATATTGCAAGCTAAGGAGGTTTCTATATCTGCTGAGGAACTTGATGAATATTTAGATGAGCTTGAAGATGCCCAAAAACGAGGTGATGTTCCTGCTTTGAAAGAAACTTTAAAAAGAGCTGTTTCAGGATTCGTACCAGAAAAAGAAGTAGTAGATGTTGTATTCTCACAAAAAAGTAATAAGTAGAAAATAGAGTTATTATATTTTGTTTACATATATAGAATCACTAGAAGATTTAGAATTTCTTAATAAAGAGCTATCTGAGAAATTATATATAGGTGTTGATACCGAGTTTAGGCGCACAACCAAAGATAATATGCGCCTTGCCCTATTACAAATAAATGATCAGGATGAGATTTACCTTATAGATGCAAAAGCTATAGAAGACCCTAAAGAGCAGGCAAATTTTCTATTTTCTGATTCTGTTGTAAAAATCTTTCACTCATGTAAAGAAGATCTTGAAGCAGTTCATGCTTGGACCGACAATCAGATGACAAATATCTTTGATACTCAACTGGCTAATTCCTTTTTAGGGAGCGACTTTTCAATTAGCTACCAGGCCCTTGTTGAGAAAAAGTTAGGTATAAATTTGGAAAAAACAGAGACAAGATCTAACTGGATGAGAAGACCTTTAACTGACTCTCAATTGAAATATGCCGCCTTAGATGTGGAATATCTGATTCCAATTTATCTAGATCAAGCCTCCGAACTTAAAAAATATGGAAAAAATGATTGGTATGATCAAGAAATACAAAAACTAATAAAGACTACTTTCAATCCCTATTCTTTAGAGGATCTAAAGAGAGTTCTTCCTAGATCTCAAGAGAGTGAAATGCTTATGAATTTAAGTAACCTCATTCTAGAGATTTCTAAAAGAGAGAACATTAATGCTACTATGTTTTTTTCTAAAAAAGCTCAAAAAAATTTTTTGAGACTTATGCTCACTCATGGTTTGGGGCAGGCATGTGAAGGTTTAACTCAATGGAGAAGATTATTATTAGAAGAACGTCTATATGATCTATTGAGGTAATCTTGTGTTTTGGATGATTTACATATTCGGAGTGCTTTTCTTAAGTCATTATGTTGCGTGTGTAAAGATAAAATATTATTTTCAAATATTTATGCTTACATCGATTTTTTTTCTAACTCCTACACAAATAGAGATATCTAATTCTGAGTATGCGCCTTCGATTTTTACTTTCGTTTATAGCGTTTTGCTTGAAAGGAATTTTTCAACTAGGCCATTAAGACCTATCTTTATAACAATTCCTCTTGGTCTTTTGTTGGTTTTGCTATCCTCATTAATCAAAAAAAGATTCTTTTGATGGATAGGTTTTTCATATCAATTATTCCAATCGCATTTTTACCTTTCAACATTCCAGCTGACTCTCCTGGATTGAAGAGAATGACACCTTCTCTAATTTCATTTCTATATCTATGGGTATGTCCGTGGAGAACAACATCAGTATCATGATTCTCCATTAGATAATTATCAATACAGTCTGGCTCATGAAAGATAACTACATTTTTATTATTAATTATTAATGAGAAAGGCGGTTCTTGAAATTTAAAGTTATTAACGCTGGCAGTTTCGCTTAGCCCAAGCTCATTTCTATCATTATTTCCATAAACTCCTACTAAATCACAGTTTAAATTTGCAAATTTTGTCAATGCAATAGAGCTTGCAATGTCTCCAGTATGTACTACTAAATCAACTTTTTTTTCATTGAATAATGAAATTATCGTTTCAATATTCTTAAGATTATTATGTGTGTCGCTAACAACACCTACTAGCATATGAAATCAAACTTTTTCCAGTATATGTATACCACAAGCACTTCCTAAGCCAATGACATGTGTCATTCCAATTTTAGCATTCTCAACTTGTCTTTTTCCAGCCTCACCTCTTAGGTGAGTACAAACTTCATAAATATTAGCTATGCCGGTTGCCCCCAAGGGATGACCTTTTGAAAGCAACCCACCAGAAACATTAACAGGAATTCTTCCACCTAATTCAACCTCTCCTTCATCGATTATTCTTCCAGCTTCTCCGTCTGAACATAGACCTAGATTTTCATAATGAAGCATTTCTGCAGTGGCAAAACAATCATGTAATTCAACTAGATCAACATCACTTGAATCAAGACCGGCCATTTCATAAGCCTCAGCTGCAGCTTTTCTTGTACAAGAATTAACATCCGGCATTACAAGATCCCTTTCTTGATAGGGATCACTTGTCATTACCGAAGCTTTTATTCTAACTGCTCTTTGCATACCTAGCTCTTTAGCTTTCTTTTCTGAAACTAAAACTGCAGCTGCAGCTCCATCAACATTTACTGAACACATCAATTTGGTATTTGGATATGAGATCATTTCAGCATTCATTACTTCATCAAGAGGAGTCTCTATCTGATATCTTGCTTTTGGATTCATTGTTGAGTGATGATGATTTTTTACAGAAATCTTAGCAAATTGTTCAAAAGTAGTTCCATACTGTCTAGCGTGTTCCATACCCGCTTCGGCAAAAACTGCAGGCATTGTTCCAGAACCCAACAAGCCTTCCTTGGGTATTCCTGCTCCTCCTCCGGAGCCACCCAAGAGACCAGTTCCCATTTGTTCTACCCCTACAGCAAGCACAACATCATATAGACCTGCTTTAATTGAGGTCCATGCTTCCCTGAAAGCAGTAGCTCCTGTAGCACAAGCATTAGAGCAATTTACAACAGGTATACCTGTTTGACCTATCTCTTGTAAGATTCTCTGACCAACCATAGCATTAGCTTGTCCGAGATTACCACAATAGAAAGCCTCCATATTACCAATATTTAGCCCGGCATCATCTAGTGCTAATAATGCAGCTTCGGCCCCTAGATCCGGGACTGTTCTTTCTGGAAATCTTCCAAACTTAATCATATCAACACCTAAAACGTATACATCACTCATAATTTTCTCCCTTATGTGATTGGTTTAAAGAAATAGCTGATATAGCTATTCCCGTCTTTATCTTTTCTACCTAAAGCATCATCGAATATTACTTCTACTGGCATATCAAAATTAATTTTATCTGGATCTGGTTCACAATCTATTAGATTGCCTTTTACCGTTCCTCCACCATCAAGGTCAACTATCGCAGATATATAAGGAACTTCTATTCCTGGAAAAGATCTAAATACAATAGAATAAGAATAAAGCTTCCCAGTATTGCTAAGCTTAATAGATTTCATAGAATCTCTTGCAAAACAATTCGAGCAAACTTTCCTTTCTCCCAGAAAGATTGAACCGCACTCACTACATTTGTGCCCTTCTAGATAAGGCTCTTCGCCTTCCGGAAGCTTTAGATATTCGACGACAGGTAAACTCATTATTCCCCCTTTAATTAATTCTAGTTTTATATATATTTAAGTGAATTACAATAGCTGACTATGAGTTTTTGGAAAGCAGGAATAGGTGGGATGATTGGTTTCTCAATC
>MDTB01051278.1_pt1 | contig 12141 bp, 8 predicted proteins | sample 811161 | NCBI WGS metagenome assembly MDTB01 (sample SAMN05326650, study PRJNA326480) | marine metagenome | isolation source: seawater | place: Mediterranean Sea | collected 2009 | reverse complement strand
TTAGAAACTGCAAGAGATTTTAGTCTTACAGGAAATGTAACAGCCAGTGCTGTTTCTTTTAGCGGCACAGGAAACGTAGCACTAAGCACTACAATAGGTAGCAGTGTAGTTACTAATGCTATGCTTGCAGGATCTATTGCTAACGCCAAGCTTGCAAACTCTACAGTTTCATTTGGTGGAATATCTTTAGCTTTAGGGGCGAGTGATGCCACTCCTGCTTTTGACTTATCAGATGCAACAAACTATCCTACCTCTTCTCTTTCAGGAACTATAACTAACGCGCAACTAGCAGGATCTATAGCAAATGCTAAACTTGCTAACTCTAGCATAACTGTAACGGATGGTAGTAACTCTACTGCTACAGCTTTAGGAGGAACTATAACCTTTGCAGCAGGTGAAGGATTAGATGTAGGAGAATCTAGTGGTACAGTAACTTTTTCTGCTGAAGATGCAACAGCCTCAAATAAAGGTGTTGCAAGTTTTGATTCTACAGACTTTAGTGTCTCTAGTGGCGCAGTAACTTTACAAGCAGAAAGAATACAAGACATAGTAGGCGGTATGGTATCTAGTAATACTGAAAGTGGTATTACTGTGGCGTATCAAGATAGTGATGGTACTTTAGACTTTACAGTTGGTACATTAAACCAAAACACTACAGGTAATGCCGCTACAGCTACAGCACTAGAAACAGCTAGGACAATACATGGTGTTTCATTTGATGGAACAGCAAATATAGACTTAACAGAAGTTGTGCAAGATACTGTTGGGGCTATGTTTACTAGTAATACTGAGACAGGTATTACTGCAACTTATCAAGACTCAGATGGAACTATAGATCTTGTAACAGATGTAAGCTCTCTTTCTGCTCCTACTATTACTAGTCCAAAAATAGTAGGAGAAATATCTATTGCTCCTTCTGAAGCTACTACTCAAACACTTACAGTTACAGTAGCTAGTAAAACTTCAGAGCATCCTTATGATGGTGGTTCTAGTAATGCTTATGTAATAGATAGCGTAGAGGCTCCCTATTTAACTTTAGTACCTGATACTACTTACAGATTTGATCAAGCTGATTCTAGTAACTCTGGACATCCTCTTAGATTCTATTATGAGTCAGATAAAACAACTGCATATACTACAGGTGTTACAACTAATGGAACGCCAGGAAGTGCAGGAGCATATACAGAAATAAAAGCTACAGCTTCTACACCTACTGTTTTATTTTATCAATGTTCTCATCATGCCTTAATGGGTAATAGAGTAAACTTTGATACTAGAAACTTAACAGGTTTTGCAACTGGTGATCTTGTAACTTCTGGAAGTGTTACTAATAGTATGCTTGCAAATAGTTCAGTATCTTATGGTGGTATATCATTAGCATTAGGTGCTTCTGATGGAACACCTGCTTTTGATCTTTCGGATGCTACAAACTACCCTACTTCAAGTCTAAGCGGCACTATCACTAATGCCCAACTAGCAGGAAGCATAGCTAACTCAAAATTAGCTAATAGTTCTATTACAGTAAGTGACGGGTCTAGTAGCACCGCTACAGCTTTAGGAGGCACAATAACCTTTAGTGGTACTTCTAATGAAGTTGAAGTAGGAGAAAGCTCTGGAACAATTACAGTAGGGCTTCCTAGTGCTACACAGATTACTACCTCTTTAGGTGTAGGTGGTGGCTCTACAAATGGAGTGCAAATTTCTCAAGGTGCTATAGCAATTAAAAATGGAGGCACTCAATCTTATATTGATTTTTATTGTGAAAACAACAATGCACACTATGCAAGAATCCAAGCACCTACTCATAGTGCTTTAAATGCGACAGGAGGCAATATAACTTTAACACTTCCTGCAACTACAGATACTTTAGTGGGTAAAACTACAACAGATACCTTAACTAATAAAAGTCTTACTGCCCCTGTTCTTACAGGTAGTTCTTCTTCAGCAGGTAAAATACTATTTAAAGAAGATACTAGTAACGGAACAAATGCAGTAACTTTGATAGGTCCGGCTTCTACAGGAGATGTAACAGTAACACTTCCTAGTTCAGCAGGAACTCTTGCACTAACTAGTGATATAGTTTCTGCTACTAATAGTTTTAAAACTATTTCTGTATCTGGACAAAGTGATGTAGTAGCTGACAGCACTACAGATACTCTTACTTTTGTAGCAGGTGCTAATACTACAATTACTACAGATGCGTCTTCAGACACTATAACTATTACTTCAGCAGGTTCAGGATCAGCAGAAGCAAACCAAAATGCCTTTAGTAATGTGGCAGTATCAGGACAAACAACAGTAGCGGCTGATTCTCAAACAGATACTTTAACTCTTGTTGCAGGATCTAATGTTACTCTAACTACAGATGCTAGTGCAGATAGTGTAACTATTGCAGCAGCAGGCGGTGGTGGTGGACAAACAATAACAACTATTACTGCCAATACTACATTAGCTAATTCAGATAGTGGAAAATTAATTCAAACTGAAACTTCAGGAATTACAATAACAATACCTGCTTTAAGTGGTTTAGATGCTGATTGGTTTGTTGATATAGAAACTATAAATACAAACACTTTTAATCATGGAAAAGTGACAATAGATATTACAACCAATAACTCAGGAGCTTCTATAGCTAGAAGTGGGAATGGAACTCTATATGGCGGTCAAAAAATAAGGCTTCAAAGAAGCCCTGCTGGTGGAGATGCTCAAGGGCAACTAAGTGCTTTTGTGCAAACTATGTTAACTGGTGCAATTATAGTTAGAGAAGATAGATTAGCAGGGGGCTTACAAGGAGGCGATGTTGGTGTTGGAAGTATTATGCTAGGGAATGCAAATGCTGCTTCTGGAAATGATTGTATAGGTATAGGGCAGCTAGTTTCTTCTACTGGTAATGGGGCTGTTGCTATAGGTTCTTATGGGGGTGGTTCTGTAACTTCTGTTGCATCGTCAAGTGGTGCTACCGCCATTGGAGGAGCAAGAACTTCAGGTACTCAAGCTCTTGCAATGCACATAGCGAGTAGTAGTTCTTCTTATGGAGCTACTGGTTCAAAATCTATTGCAATAGGTAATTTGTCTAAAGCAACTGGTACAAGTGCTGTATGTATTAGTAATACTAGCACTGCAAGCGGAAACAATTCTGTAGTTATAGGTGGTTCTTCTGGTACTGCTTCAGGATCTTCCTCTACGGTTCTAGGCGGTAGTTCAAATGTAGCAGATAAAGATTACGCAATAGCAAAAGGTTATTATGGTAATGCCAACGGAGTACGTGGTAAAGAGGCTTTTGGTAATGGACCAGGTAGGCAAAGAGCGCAGTATTGTCTTTCTATAGATACTACTGATGCTACGGCAACTGTAATGGGAGTAAATTATTATACAGGCGGTTCTTTAAGTGCAGATAATCAATTAGTTATACCTGATAACACAGTTATGGCATTTAGTGGTTTAGTCACTTGCAGACAACAAGCTGCTGATGGTACAGACTCAGCCGCTTTTGAGGTTAAGGGACTATTAAGAAGAGAAGGTTCAGCAAACACTACAACTTTAGTTACTTCACTTATTAATACAATTAGTAATGCTCAAAGTTTTGCAGTTGCTTTGAGCGCAAACACAACACTAGGTTCTCTTTCTATAACTGTAACAGGAGCAGCATCTCACGATCTACGTTGGGTAGCTCAATTAGATACTGCGGAATCTACTTACGCATAATAGGAGTAAATAATGGCTATTAAACTAACTAAAGACTCAGCAGATTTTGGTGCGGTATTCACTGATGCTTATTATAGGATAGTAAATGTAAGAATTGAAAGAGATGGGATTGTGGAAAAATTTAAAACGTGTATAGATGTAAGTGGGTTTGCAACAGCTTCCCCTACTGATAATACTAGAGAAATAGATTTTTTATCATTTAATACAAAAGAATCTGATATAAGTTCTCAAAGTGGGTCTGCATACTATGAAAAATGTTATCAGTGGCTTTTAACACAACCAGAGTTCTCTGGAGGGAGTTCAGTCTAATGCCTATATTAACTAATCATCAAACAAATACTTTAGGTAAAAATGATGATACAGATCTTCTTACATTTACAAGTGGAGAGCTTGATGTAGCAGGAGCAGTAGATGCTACTAATTTTAAAGTTGGTGGAGCGCAAGGTTCTGATGGGCAAGTTCTTACAAGTACAGGATCAGGTGTGGCATGGGAAAATATAGGAGATGCTTCTTCTGTAGATGGTAAAAGTATTGTAGTAACTGCATCACTTCCAGGATCTCCAGATTCTAACACACTTTATTTTTTAACAGGATAATATTTATGAAACACATAATCAGAGAAGAATTTACTCGTTTATCTTTTACTCCTACATCTTCAGATATGTCAGAAGTAAAAATAGATGCTTTTGTAGAATGGGATGATGGAACAACAGACTCAGAAATAATTACTATTCCAGATGTCTCAACTAATGTTGATCCTGAAATACTAGAACGCTTAACACAATCCCATTATCATAGTTGGGTAACTGATAAACTATTTGGAGAATAATAAATGGCAACGTATTGGATAGATCCTTATGTAGGTTGTAGCAGTCAAGGAAACGGAACTACAGATACTTCAACTAGAGATGGAACTTATGCTGCTCCTTTTTCTTTTGATCAGTTTGTAAAAACAAGCGAGTGGGGGACTGATATTGTTATAACTCATGGAGATGGATCATCTACAACAACTATAGTTCATAATGATGATATAAAAATTAAAGGACTTCCATATACAACTTTATTTAGTGATACAGATACAGGATCAAAATGTGTTATTCAGGCTTCTTCTTATTATGGCAATCTTCATTTTAGTCATAGTAGTGATGAAATGACTGATTCTCAACAGGCGGCTGCTCAAGCAACTACTGTATTAGGATTTTATGAATCAGATGTTTCTGATTATACTGCAAACTGTCCTGACAATATTCTTTTAATTAGAGGTTATCCATATAACAAAACTCAGAACTTTGGTGGTGCGCCTCATAATTTTTATCAGTTAATGCTTAGAACTATATATGCAAAAAGATATAAAACATCTTCAAATAGAGTAGCTACTGGAGTTGTTAAATGTCCTATGAGATATTTATCTGCTTCTTATAGAGATTTTGGAAATGCAGGTGGAAGTGGTTACACTAGTAATCCTTATTTTGTTACTTCTGTTAATCAACTAAGAGCTTCTGTAGGAGGAACCTTTGGTTATGTTAATACTATTGGTATAACGGCAGGATGGGTAGATGAAGGTTCAACTAGAGGAGGTCTTTCTTTATGGACTCCTAGCACAGGAAACAGCACTTATAGACAGTTTTATATGACAAGTTCGTCTTTTCCTATTAAAATGGATACTCCTGAACTTTATATTATTCCTATAAGAGGTTCTAATTTAGGTGGAGATGCCTATTCTTATATGAACTTTCAGAAAATGAGTATGTACTATGCTGAAACTAATGCTTTAAATTTTCATACAAAACTTCCTTCATTTTATAGTTATGATTCCTATATGTATCATAATCCGGGAAACTATAGTCATAGTTTTTATATGACAGATCAAGTTACATGGAATAAAGCTGTGTCATATTATGGTGCGTCTAATGTTCAAACTAAAGGTACACATAGTAGTAATACTGTAACTAGCAATGTAGTAACTATACCATTTTATGCTGCTGATAGATTAGGTCATAGTTCATTTAATAATGGTCAGGCAGGATCAGGTAGCTCTACTTATCTGAACGCAAGTGGAAATGGAAGTCAAGGAACTTTTGAAGGCACAACATGGAAACTTGGAAGTATTTTTGTTAGAGGTGTTGGAAATTATGCGGATAATAATCCAATATCGCCTGTTCAAAAATTAGATACTGCAAAAAGTTATGAATATATGAACAATAGTGTTGTAGCTTGCGGTTTTAATTATTATGGTAAAGACTCTTATTTCCCTTTACATATACATAACAGGTATGTAGATCATCATAAAAAAAGTCCACAAGCAAGAGTTGTTTTTAAAGGAGGTACAAATGTAAGAAGTCCTCTTCATCCTGACGATACAGATTATTTTGGTAATGATGATGTATCAACTAGTTATACGTCAGGAGCGCATGATGGTTATTATACATCTCTTCCTATATGTATGACAAATAAAGACAATACTGTAGGTGCATTTCGTCATTCAATACCTTTAGTATCTTCAAGTTCTGATGACTTACATATATATTTTCTTTCAGGCAGAGAGTATAACACAAATCATGTTGTAAGTGCAGGAACTTTAACGTGTTCTAGTGCTAACTATGCTACTACTGATCACAAAATATATTTTTATAAAGAAGCAGGAGTAATAGACAGTCAATCTTTACCAAATGCTCGCCCTCTTCCTGTTCTTCATTTTGAAAGTAATGATTATGATGGAAAACCTATAGGTTTAATTCCTTGTGAAAGAGATGGTAGATACTTCTATCCGTTCCATGATCGTGTTGCTCTAATGTATTATAACGATTCAAGTAATTTTATTGTGTTTAAGCCTACTAATCTTTTAACTAATGATACAATAAGTCAAGTTTATAATTTTCCTATTGAATTAACTGTTCCTAGTTATACACAAGGTTCAAATAATCTAAGATTAAGTGTGACATTATCTAGAGCAGATGTTACTTTTCATTCTAATGATACTTGTAAATTATCTGTTATGTATAAAGATTCAACACAAACTTCAGATATGAGAGTTAATACTGGTTCAGCTTTTCAGATATCTACTTTAGCAACCTCTACAGGAAGTCCTACAACAAAAACACAAAATTTAACCAATCTTCCTGCTTCAGGACAAACTAAAATTACCAGTGTAATTGGAGTTTTAACATTTACTTTGTATGGAAATAGCACTACATCTCCTACAAATGCTCATAAAGTTATATTACAAACAGCTACAATAGAGACTTATTAATGGCTAAAATATTAACAGGAACAGGGTTTAAAAAATCTTTAGTCTTAACAGGTTTAGGATTTGCTGCTCCATCAACAACATCAACAAAAGTACAAAACTTATATCATGGTTCTACACAGATAACAAATGTATATCATGGTTCTACGCAGATAACTAAAGTATATTCAGGCAGTACATTAATATGGGAAAATTAAAATTTTATATCTTAACATCTTCAGATCTAAAATCACTAAAAGTTCATAATTCTGAAGAGTGGACTGAAATACCTAAAAAAGATACAGTCATAGTTATAAATACTTTAGATAAAGAATATGAACAAAAAGCTAAACAATATTGTCAAGAAGAAGGAATAGAGCATTATATAACAGAAAGCAACGGAAGACCAGGAAAAGGTAAGAACTCAGTATTTGATTTATTCTTAAAGTCTGACAATGATTATTGTTTATTAGTAGATGGTGACGACTTAATAACTCCGCATGGTTTATGGTTATATAAACAAATTGCAAAACTAAAAAGCCCACCAGATGCAATAGGCTTAAAGAAACAAGTATCAATAAGATATATAGATGATGTGCTTTATCATTTAAATCCTTTTACGGTCAACTTTAAAGAATTATTAAAGATTGATTGGAGAAAAGAATTTTATAAAGATTCTAGGCTTTCTAAAACTAAAGCGCATAGATTTGGAGATTACTACAGGAGATACTATCAACAACAACAGAAATATAGTGAGCCTAATGAAATACATTCTAGAGTTGTTTGGTTTAGTAAAAAAGCAGCACAGTTTAAATTTAATGAGAATATAAAAATAGGTGAAGATACATTACAGATGTTGGTACTCAAGCATGAGGCATTAACAAATAATTTAAAGTTTTTAATAAATGTAGAAGATCCTTGCACGTATATTTATGATGAAAGAAGCAATGGTATAGTTTTAAAAACTACAGAAAATGGAAAGAATCATAATTGGATGGGAGTATATCTTAAAGAATTAAAAAAATTAGAAAGTAAAAAAATGTTACATAAATATAAAGCTTTGCCAGAATTACAGATATCCTATCCAAAAAATTATATTCCAGAAGATTATGGGATAGGGACTGCAAACTAAACTAAAGGAACTACTATGGCTACCATAAAAGAGTGTTTAAGTCGTTTAGAGGCACATGAGAGAGAGTGTACTATACGTTATGAAAATATAGAAAAACAACTAGAGGTAGGGCGTAATAAAATGATTCGTTTAGAAATGATGTTATGGGGAATATACCCCTTTATTGTAGGCGTATTTTTAGCAGGTAAATTTCTATGAAAAAAGCAAAAAAAGCATTAGATGCGTTAAAATTTAAAAGGGTTGCTGCCGCTAATGGTGGCAGAGGTCCAGGGATGATGCCGAAGGGATATACTGCTCCAGTTGATGTTGATCCGATTGATGAAACCATTGTAGAAACAGAGGAAGAGCCAAAAGAAGCTACTCCTGTTGATTCTGTTGAAGGTCTTGAAGATGTTTTAAAAGATGGTGCGTTTCAAGGACCTCCAGTAGATTTAGCTCTAAAAAGAGGAGATGAAAAACTTCCTGATATTCCCAAGTTAAAAGATCAAAAAGTTGCAAAGGTTAGTAGAGCTTACACAGAATCGGATGCTTTTACTATTGGTAAAAGAGACAAAGTAAAAAGAAAATTAGCTACTAAGCCTAGCACAGGAATTGTTGCTCAAGGTTATGCTAATAGAAAAGTAAAAGAACAGCCAGAGTTAGAAGGGAAAACTATTACCGCTGATAAAGCAAAAACATTGGATGATACTAAAGCTGCTGAAGAATTTGATGATGTAACAGCAAACGATGTATTAGAAATGGCTGTAGGAGAAAGAACTGTAGATCTCAGATATGATGTAAATAATGATGGTAAAATTACTAGTGCTGATGCTTTAGCACTTACTAAAGATAAAGCTTTATTACAAGGCATAGAAGATGACAGACGAAAAGAACAAATAGCAAAAAGAACAGGAGAAGAGTTTGATTTAGAGGCTCCAGATGTAACTGCTGCTACAAGAGATGAAGAACAAGAAGAAGCAGCACTTGCTCCTATTGGAAGAAAGTATGATATGGACCCTAAAAGTTTGATTCCTGAAGTAGATGCTGATGATATTCTATTAAGTAAATCTCCAAAGGCTAGAAGAGTTATAAGAGATGAAATAATGGAACCAAGTGTTCCTAAAGAAGAAGCCTCAAGGATAGAAGAAAAAATAGGTTTTGATGCTGCTCAAAGAAGAACAGTAACGGGTACAGCCGCTAAAGGAAAAGCAGCTAAAATGTTATCGGCAGTTGCTCCAGAGGTACAAAGGATAGCTCCTGCTATAGCTGAAAATCCTGCGGAAGTAGAAGCACAAATAGATGACGAACCTGTAGAAGTTCAAGCTGCTGTAGCTGCCCTTCCAGAACATGCCCTAATATCTGTTCAAATGGAAACTCTAATGGGCGGTATAGAGGACGGAGAGATCCCTACATGGGCTAAACCTGCTGTAGCTGCTGTTAATCAAAGAATGGCTAAAAGGGGCTTAGAAGTCTCTACAATCGCTAGAGATGCTTTATTTAATGCTATCATTACTTCTACTTTTCCTCTTGCTCAAGGAAATGCTCAAGCATTACAAGAAAGAGCTAGGCAAAATTTATCTAATGAACAACAGGCTAATATTACTCAAGCTAACTTAAACATGAATAGAAGGTTAGCAAACCTTTCTAATAGGCAAAGAGCAGAGTCAGAAACCGCACAGTTTGCTCAACAAATAGAAATCTTAAATGCAAACTTTGATCAGCAAGCAAGACTTGAGACTGCTAAAAATCAACAACAAATAAGAGTGCAAGATTTAGCTAATCGTCAAGAAGCTGCTAGATCTTCTTTTCAAGCACAACAACAGATCAATGCTCAAGAGTTAAGCAACGAACAACAAATAGAACTTGCAGAACTGCAATACATGAATGCTACTGAAAAAGAAAACATGTCTGCTATACAACAACAAAGATTAGCAGAGTTTCAAGTATCAGCAGACTTTTTAAGTAAAAACGCAGCATTTAAAGATTCTATAAATAGAGCTAATTTAGACGCAGAAACTAAAATGCAATTAGCTTTTCTTTCTTCTAGAGACAGAGCAGCAGGTGAACAACTAAGTGCAGATCAACAGCGTCAGCTTGCTAATTTAAATGCAAAACTTCAAACTAATTTAACTTCCGATAAGATAGCTCAAACAATGGGAGTAGCACAACTTAATGTAGATCAACAACGTGCGGTCCAAAACGCTGCTACAGTAGCTAAAATTGATTTGAGTAAATTTACTGCCGATCAACAAGCAGAACTAGCTAACAGTAAATTTATGCAAACTATGACCTTAACAGACTTTAATGCTAGGCAACAAGAAGCAATTCAAGATGCCACTTTTATTGCTCAAATGGACATGGCTGAAGCGTCAGAGAACGGTAAGCTAAGAATAACAAATGCAAAAAACTTTTTAACTATGGATATGGCTAACTTAAATAATAGACAACAATCAATAATTCTAGATCAACAATTAGAGCAACAAAGATTGTTATCGGATCAAGCTGCTGAAAATGCCGCTAAACAGTTTAATGCTACATCAGAAAATCAAGTTAATATGTATATGAGAAACTTAGCTCAAGACATGCAAAAATACAATGTATCTCAACAGAACGCTATGAATCAGTTTAATGTAACAGAAGTAAATAGAAAAAAAGCTATAGACGCACAATTAGGTGCAGATATATCTAGATTTAATGCAGAGTTATATTTTAAAACTCAACAATACAATGAAGATAATGCCTTTAGAAGAGAACAATGGAATGCTTCAAATAAACAAGCAGTTGAACAAGCAAACATTGAATGGAGAAGAAGCAGTAATACTATAGATACTGCGGCTCAAAATGCAGCTAATCAAAGAAACAGTCAAATGGCTTTCAGTATAACAGCAGCAGAGCAAGATTTTTTATGGCAATCATTACGAGATGATGCAGCTTATTTAAGACAAGCCTATGAGAGCGATGAAATGAGAAAAGCAACATTACTAGCTACATCTTTACAAAATGAAGCAGCAGCAGGTAAAGATGGTTCTGCCACAGGTAATCTATTAAAATTTGTTGCAGACATATTTTCAAGACGAGCAAGCAGTTAAGGAGTTTAAAATGATAATAAAGAAATTTTTTAAGAAAATAGGTAGAGGGATTAAAAAAATTGTTCGAGGTGTCGGCAAGGTTTTTAAGAAGATAGGTAAAGGAATAGGTAAAGTTGGTAAAGCAATATTCAAAGGTGTTAAAAAAACTTTTAAAGGGGTATCTAAATTTCTAGGTAAGTTAGGACCCTTTGGCAGTATTGCTTTAACTTTTTTACTTCCTGGTATTGGAGGAATGTTAGGTAATTGGGCAGGAGGCATGATGGCTTCTAGTAATTCAATAATATCAGGAATGGGTCATGTTTTAAATGCAGGTGTAAATATAGCTTCAAAGGTAGGAAATGTAGTTGGCTCTGTAGCAGAAGGAGTAGGTAAGGTTGTAGGTAGAGTTGTAGGAGCTACTTTAAATAAAATTCCAGGCATGGATAAATTAGTTTCTAGAGTGTCTTCAGCTTTAGGAAAAAATATAGATATTAGTAACATGACCTTTACTGGTAAAGAAGGAATTATGGAAACTGCTAGAGCCGCTTTTGATGATATTGTTGCTTCAGGTAGTGACTTATTTAGTAAAGGAACACTAACTGATTTAAACAAATATGCTCAAGAAACTAGAAATAAAGTTTTAATGAGTGAAAGTATTGAGACATCTATAGATGAATCTAATTTTAGAAGATCAGAAGCTATTATTAAATCTGAAGAAAGTTTAAATTTAAAGATAACAGAAGGTACGGTTACTCCAGAAGATTTTCAAAAGCACATGGATTTAATGTCAGATCCTTTAGCAGGAAGAAAAATGTCTCTTGTTGATCCTAATGATTTAGTTGATCCTACTGATTTATTGCAAAGAAATCCTGATGGCACAATACTATTAGATGATTTAGGACAACCACAACTTAAACTTATTAAACCAGACATGAGTGTAGAAGGTCAAATTAAATCTTCTTTTGAGTCTATGCAAGAAAGTTTATTAGCTCCTCCTGTTTCTGTTGAAGTTCCAGAATTAAAGTTGACTA
>MDTB01112558.1_pt1 | contig 12142 bp, 10 predicted proteins | sample 811161 | NCBI WGS metagenome assembly MDTB01 (sample SAMN05326650, study PRJNA326480) | marine metagenome | isolation source: seawater | place: Mediterranean Sea | collected 2009 | reverse complement strand
GGGATCCCCGTTCTTTATGAGGCAAATAGGTCAGGTTTTTGGGCGACTTGATAATCTCAATATAACGCGAAGATTAAGATCGAAAAAATCCGACTATTTGGTTGACTATCGCTAATCTTTTTGTCGAATGGTCTCGTCCCAGAGGTCATAAAAGGCCATGCCTACAACCGCTGTTGCAATAATTGCGAACGGGAGCCCCCCCCAGAATCCAGCGAAGCCCGTGGAGATACTATAGGATAGACCAAAAATGAAGATCGCGAACATAATTGTCGCGATCAGCGCAAGAATTACTTTTACCTGTTGTGAAAGCATTAAGCTTCTCCTTCGTCAAAAAGCGTGGTCATGAACCAGCGTGCTGTTCTTAGTAGACGGGCATCGTCTCTCTGGCGACCAACCATCTGTAATCCAATGGGAAGCCCATTTTCCCCTTGCATAATGGGGAGATTCAAGGTTGGTAGACCGGCAAGGGTCCACACGGTGCAAAAGATTGGGTTACCCGTGTGTCCCTCGCTAAGTAGCGGCGCCTCGCCTGATGCCGATGGGGACAGTATCGCGTCAAAGTCTTCGAAGAAACTTTGGAAAAACGATCCGGCTGACGCTTTGATTTCAAGTGCCTCTTCGTATTCGTTCTGTGCAAAGTTTTTACCCTCTTCGAGCATCTTAGCCAGAATACTAGAAAGGTCTGAACTCCCCACGAATCCGAGCCTATCGAAGGCATGGTGCGCCTCGGTCATGTGAATGATGCGCTGTGCCCTGATGAGTTCCTCGAACATTGGCGGGGCTTCCAGAACCTCGACTTGCCCCTCGAGAGTGTCTGCTAGTTCACGAAACCCTTCCGTGCATGCTCGTGACTGCAGTTTGCTGTATGGCAAAGTCAGGATCGCAAAGTTCGGATCCATCGGGGGCTCCGAGCAGGCGCCTTGGAAGCATGACGGTCTTGGTGCGGCGATGCTATGCGGGTCGCGGCTATCGTGAATCGACAGAGCATCGGTCACCAGTGCAAGGTCTTCAAGAGATGTCGCAAATAATCCCATCTGGTCCAATGTTGGTGACTGCTCGAATACGCCTATTCTTGGGATAATTCCGGCAGAGGGCTTCATGGCGTAAACCCCGCAGTAGGATGCGGGACGAATGACCGACCCATTTGTCTGTGATCCGATCGCGACCGGCACATCTCCAGATGCCACCGCAGCGGCTGAGCCAGCCGATGATCCGCCCGGCGAGTACTCCTGAGAATATGGATTCTTCGTGCGTGCTGGATTTAAAAATGCAAATTCAGTGGTCTCTGTTTTGCCTAGAATTATCGCTCCCGCGGCTTCTAGTGCGTCTACCAAAACCGCGTTTTGATCCGAGACTTGACCCATCAAAGGTGACCCGCAGCCATGAGGCATCGCTTTTACTTCGATGATATCTTTTACGCCTATCGGACATCCGTGAAGGGAGCCAAGGGCACTCCCGTCCTTGCGAATCCGATCCATTTGGTCTGCTCGTTCTAGGGCACGTGCTCCATCGACAAACGACCACGACCCCAGTGCTTCGTTATTACGAATGCTTTCCAGACAGTGCTCTACCCACTGCCGAGAGGCCAGGCGCCCGCCCGCAACAGCGCTAACGGTTTCAGAGATCGTCTGACTACTCTCGGGCATTACGGAACGTATTCTCCGAACAGGTAATCAGGGAGCCACAGCGCGATTTCAGGGAATTGGTATAGGAGCACCATGCTAAATAAAACGATCCCAAGGTAGGGTATCAGTCCCTTGAAAATTTCTACGAGCTCGATTTGATTTTTCAACACGCCCTTCAGGTAATACGCGGACATGGCCATGGGTGGGGTTAAGAACGAGGTCTGCAGATTCAGGGCCACGAGCATTGCAAAGAAGTAGGGGTTGACGCCGAAGTTATCGAGCATTGGCAAGAAGATCGGCACAAAAATAATCAGGATCTCGGACCATTCTAGAGGCCACCCCAGTACGAATATAATCGCCTGCACCATCACCAGGAATTGCCACGGAGCCAGCTCCATCCCTAACACCCAGTGCTCAATCACGTCGTGGCCACCAAGATAGGAGAATATTGAGGCGAAGGTCCATGAACCGACAAACAGCCAGCACACCATCGCTGTCGCCTTAGCGCAAAGAAAGACACTCTCCTGAATCTTCTGCCACGTGAGTGCGCGGTACAAAGCCGCTAAGATCATCGCACCGAAGGCGCCCATCGCTGCGGCCTCCGCCGGCGTCGCGAGGCCCCCAAGTATCGAGCCGAGGACCGTGACGATCAGGACCGTGAGGGGAACGAATGAGAAGAGTAGGTCTTTGTAGATCTCCAAAACAGGCGGTATGGTGTCTTTGGCAGGTTTCGGAGCTATAGACGGGTTTATTGTGACCCTGACGATGGAGTAGACGATATACAAACTCGCGAGCATCAGTCCTGGGAACATCGCGGCGGCGTAGAGGCGGAGCGGTGATAGCTCTGCGATTGCCGCGTAAACGATTAGCATGATCGATGGTGGGATCAGTATCCCTAGTGTTCCACCAGCGCAGATCACACCTGCGGCAAACTTCTTATCATAGTTTGCGTTGGCCATCGCTGGATATGCAAGCAACCCCATTAGGGTGACAACCGCGCCCACGATACCGGATGCGGTAGAGAAAACAGCGCACGTTATGAGTGCGGCAATCGCCATGGATCCGGGTAGGTTGTGTGCCGCCATCTGCAGTGAGCGGAATAGGCGCCCGACGATGTCGGCTCGCTCAACGACGTACCCCATGAACAGGAACAGAGGGATCGCGACCAATGTGTCGTTTTCCATCACCGAGTAGGTGTTTTGGTTCAGAAGGTAGAATATTTGATTATTAAAAAGGTCAGCTAAACTGTCTGGTGCCTGGTAGTAAGCGTAGTAACCGAAACCGACGCCCATCGCGATGAGCGTGAAGGCGATCGGGAAGCCCAGGAGGACCAGTACAATGAACAGGCACAGCATCAAAATCGCAACTTCAGGGTTTGTCATGCTCTCTCCTCCTGTTGCTCAGCTTCTTCCATCAGGCGTTGCTCGGTTTCTTTGACGTCGCTTAGCCTTTGCATCCACCTGCCCTCGCGAATTGCCCGGATGCACCTGCATATTTCGGCGGCCCCCTGCAGCATCAGCAGGACTCCTGCGATGGGTATAAGCGTCTTGAAGAAGTAGATCTGTATCCGGGCCGGACTGTTCCAGCTTACCTCTTTGTAGCGCCAACTGTCGGCTGCGATTTCTGCGCCGTACCAGAACAGAGCGAGCATGCCCGGGAAAAAGAACAAGACGTACAGTGTCAGGTCTATTTTTCCTTGAGTTTTAGGGGAGAGTAATCGATACAGAAAGTCGCCCCGGACGTGAGCGTCTTGGGCAAGAGCGTATGGGCCTGCCATCAAGAAGAGGGCGCCGTACATCTGTATCATCATATCCATGGACCATACTGTTGGCGCGTTTAAAACGTAACGCACGAACACTTCATACGATACGGACAGGGTCAATATTAAAATACACCAGCCGAAGGCCCGCCCAACCCATATGTTGAGACCCTCGATCGTGTAGACGAAACGATCCACTGCTTAACTACTCCAAAAAGACAGGCATCCTGCTTGAACATCAAATGCGCGCGTCTTGCGCCATTGCTTGAGGCTAAAAATTCGTTAACTGCCTAATAGTTTAATACTTCCCTCACGCATTAGCCAAAAAAATACCCGAGCACGGAGGCTCGGGTATTTTTGTTTCCACGACTGGTATCAACCGAAGTGGTGCTTGTAGGCCATCCGGTAGTCCGGCTGGTTCAGGTTCAGATAATTCATCACCCGCTTAGCGTAGGCTTTCTGCGAGTCAATTACCTTGGCGAAGAAAGGATCCTCACCACTGATCCGGTCTACAACGATATCCCAGGCCTTGAGCTGCTCTGCCATCACAGAGTCGGGTGTCCGGTATACGTTAACGCCTTGATTCTGCAGGTTCACCAAATCATCAGCGTACCGGTTAGTGTTGTGCCAGTAGAAGTTCGAATTCTCTGCTTCTGACGCATACTTCAGGATCGCCTGAAGCTCTGCTGGGAGACCATCATACTTCTTCTTGTTGAAGGAAATCTCGAAGAACTCCTGCGACTGGTGGAACGAACCTAGATGATAGTGCTTAGATACGTCTTGCATACCGAAGTCACGGTCAGAGGTTGGGTTGTTGAATTCTGCAGCGTCGATGAGACCAGACTTCATCGCTGGCTGGATTTCACCACCTGGAAGCTGGACTACTGACATTCCCATTTCCATGAGGACGTCAGCCGCAAGGCCGACCGTACGATACTTCAGGCCGCTCATCTGCGATGAGTCATTTATTTTCTCTTTAAACCATCCCATCGGCTGCGCCGGCATTGGGCTGTTGAAGAACGACACGATGTTCAGGCCCAACGACCCCATGAGCTCGTTGAAGAGTTCCATACCGCCGCCGTAGTGACACCAGCCCAAGACCTCTTGTGAGGACCAGCCAAAACATGGGCCGGTACCGAACAACGAAGCTGACTTAGACTTTGAGTACCAGTAAGCAGGTACGTAGTGGCAACCGTCGAGCACGCCGCGGTGAACCGCGTCCTGCATCTGGGATGTTTTTACGACTGAGTTAACTGGGAGCAGGTCGATCTTAAGATCCTTGCCTGCCATTGCGTGAACGCGGTCGACATATGACTGCGCGTTCTCGAGGAAAATACCGCCACCCCAAGCTGCCTGCACTTTCAGAGTTGCACCACCGTGACCACCGGCGTTGACAAGTGCTGGAAAACCGAGACTGGAGGCCGCTGCTGTTGCCGTAGCTCCCTTAAGGAACGAACGGCGATCGAGTTTTTTGCTCATCGGACTACCTTTTTATCTATTTTTTTCTTGCGCTAATCCATATCTGCCGGGGCAGTGCGCTCTGCGTTTCCATCCATAGAACACCGAATAGTGATGATTTCGCATCCATCTTGCAAGGGTTTTAAAAACAAAGTTATGTATGACATTGTATGACAATGCTCTTTGATTGAAAGTTATTTCTAAAAAAGCCACTGTTATATCGGTTTGGTTGAGGAAACCAGAGATGAATGACCTGAGTATCACACGGATTCTTGTTGAGCCTGTACTCAGACGTGCCCGTCGGGATTATTCCGTCTGGTTGAATAACGACGATCATATAATGTCAGGTGCCGAGATCATAGCAAGAAGTTTCAATTCCGACGCGTTAATGATCTGTCACTCTGAAGTACTATCTAAAAATGTTGTCGATCGACTGTCCGATCGTCTGAAGATCGTCGCGAATTATTCCGTCGGGGTTGATCACTGTGATCTTGGGGCCCTGAAAGAGCGAGGTATCGTCGTTACGAATACACCAGACGTGTTATCAGATGCGACGGCGGAGATTGCAATTCTCCTGTTACTCGGTGCCTGTCGTCGCGCGTACGAGGGTGATCAGTTGCTGAGAACCGGTAGTTGGACGAACTGGGCACCTTCTGCGATGAATGGTATCCAGCTGACCAAAAAAAAACTCGGGATCGTTGGTATGGGTCGTGTGGGTCAGACAGTTGCGATGCGTGCACGGGGGTTCGATATGGAGATCCACTACACGAATCGACGGAGACTACCACCAGAATTGGAGGCTGGGGCAATCTTTCACCCGACACTCAAAGGGCTTTTCGGCGAGGTGGATATGATTTCGCTGAACTGTCCCGCCACCCCCGAGACAATTAACCTGATTAATGCGGACTCAATTGGATGGATGAAGCCCGGGGTTGTCTTCGTTAACACGGCGCGTGGCAGTCTTGTCGACGAGACGACACTACTTGATGCACTGAACTCAGGCCATATCGCTGCCGCGGGACTGGATGTCTTTCAGGTCGAGCCCGGTGGGAACCCTGCGTTCGCCAAATGTCCTAACCTATTTATGTTGCCGCATCTGGGTTCATCAACACGCGAGACTCGTAAGGCAATGGGTGATCGTGCTCTGGATAACCTCGATGCTTATTTCGCGGGCCTAGAACCAAGAGACAGGCTCGTTTAGTCATTTGCGCTCTTTGGTCTGACCAGTTACCATATTGGTAAGACCACTTTAATTTTGTAATGGGCAGGGAAGTAACGATGACTGGGTATCTGTCGATTCCACGAGTAACTCGCGCAGCCGATGCGATAATGGATCAGGTAGAACGATTGATCCTCGAGGGAAAAGTGCGTCCGGGCCAAAAGCTTCCCTCGGAGAGGAGTCTCGCGGAGGAATTTGACGTGTCAAGACCGACCGTCAGAGAGGCGATCCAGAAGCTTGAGGCTCGCGGCTTGGTGCAAAGAAAACACGGTGGCGGAACTTTCGTCGCTGAGCACGTTGGATCAACGTTCGTCGACCCAATGATGACGATGATTCAGCGATCTCCGGACGGTACGTTTGACATTTTGGAGTTGCGTTTTGCCCTAGAGAGCGTTGCAGCTTGGTTGGCGGCCGATCGTGCAACCGAGCGCGCGCGCGGGAATGTCCAGCGTCGATATCACGAGCTACAGGCGGCCGTTCGTTCGCACGACTTGCACCGCGAGGCGAAGGCCGATGCAGAGTTTCATTTGGCGATTGCTGAGGCATCGCAGAATGGTGTGATTTTACACATCATGCGGTCCACTTTTGTTCTGCTCGAGGAATCGATTGTAAAAAATTTAGCGGAGCTAAATTTGGATCGGATGAAGAAACAGGACCTCGCACTTCAGCATGAGGCGATTTATCGAGCCATCGTGATTGATCGTGATCCAGTGGGAGCGAGGAACGCGGTCCGCCAACATATGTTAACGATCAGCGAATCACTGGACCGTGAAAGGCTTGCAGATACGAAACCGCGTCGTCTAAAAGAGTTGACACAATCGGCTTAATTTAGGCGACGTTGATCACCAACCAACCCGAAGAGGTGAAAATATGGCGAATACGCCAATAACAGCAGACCAAGATCCGGTCGAAACGAAAGAATGGCTCGAGGCTTATGAGTCGGTGCTCCAGCACGAAGGGGCTGACCGTGCCGCTTATTTGTTAAATCAATTAGTCGCGCGTGCCAGTCAGGAAGGCGCCAGCCTCCCGGTCGCCATGACGACGCCTTACCGAAACACCATTCCAGTCCAAAACGAGGCCCGGATGCCTGGAGACTTGTTCATGGAGCGTCGTATTCGTAGTTTGATCCGCTGGAACGCATTGGCGATGGTGATGCGTGCGAACAAAACAGGTGATGACCTAGGAGGTCATATAGCGACCTATCAGTCGGCCGCTACGCTTTATGAGGTTGGATTTAATTATTTTTGGAAAGGTCCTGATCATCCGAAGGGACAAGACCTGTTGTATATACAGGGTCACGCGAGCCCGGGGATTTATGCTCGATCATTCCTCGAAGGCCGCCTGTCGGAAAATCAACTAGATAACTTCCGCAGAGAGGTTGACTGTGACGGCCTGTCATCCTATCCACACCCCTGGCTGATGCCCGATTACTGGCAGTTCCCGACGGTATCCATGGGACTGGGGCCAATCCAGTCGATCTATCAGGCCCATGTGATGAAGTATCTCATTAACCGCGGGCTATCAGATCAGCCGGATCGCAAGGTCTGGGCGTTTTTAGGAGATGGCGAGATGGATGAGCCCGAATCCCTGGGTGCTATAGGTCTTGCTGGACGCGAGCGTCTCGACAATCTAATTTTTGTCATTAACTGTAACCTCCAGCGTTTGGACGGTCCGGTGCGAGGTAATGGAAAAATTGTTCAGGAGCTTGAGGGACAGTTCCGCGGCGCGGGCTGGAACGTGATCAAGGTACTTTGGGGCGGGCAGTGGGATCCCTTATTCGCAAGAGACCGCCATGATCTTATGCAAAAAGTGATGGACGAGGTTGTAGACGGCGAACTTCAGAACTGTAAGGCAAAGGGTGGCGCCTATACTCGCGAGAATTTTTTCGGGCAATACCCAGAGCTCAAAGAGATGGTGGCAGATCTTACCGATAACGATATTTATAGTCTGAACCGTGGCGGGCACGATCCAAAGAAGGTTTATGCTGCCTATCACGCTGCGATTAATCATACGGGGCAGCCGACGGTGATCCTGGCACAGACCGTCAAAGGTTACGGCATGGGGTCGTCTGGTGAGTCTGCGAACCCGTCTCACCAAGTGAAAAAACTCGACTTGGATAATCTGAGGCTGTTCCGCGATCGGTTCGCAATCCCTATAAGTGACGACGATCTTGCGGATGTTCCATATTACGACCCGGGTACCGACAGTCCTGAAATCAAGTATTTGCAGGAACGTCGCCAGACCCTCGGGGGTTATTTGCCATCACGTCGCACCCACAAAGAGTCATTGGGCGGCCCGGGACTTGAGGCATTCAAGCAGCAGACCAAGGGCACAGGTGATCGTCAGATCTCCACCACGATGGCCTTCGTTCGGATTTTATCGACATTGGCAAAGGATAAGACTATTGGGCATCGTATTGTGCCAATCGTTCCGGATGAGGCTAGAACGTTTGGCATGGAAGGGATGTTCAAGCAATTGGGTATCTACACAACCGAGGGCCAAAAATACATCCCCCATGACGTCGATCAGGTACTGTCTTATCACGAGGATAAAGCAGGCCAGATTCTTGAGGAGGGAATCAATGAGTCGGGTGCCTTCTCGGCCTGGCTCGCTTGCGCGACGTCTTATGCGAACCACGATCAACCATTGATCCCATTTTATATCTATTACTCGATGTTCGGCCATCAGCGTGTGGGTGACTTGGTCTGGGCGGCTGGCGATATTCAGGCAAAAGGATTCCTTTTGGGTGCGACCTCTGGCCGCACGACATTAAACGGCGAGGGCCTGCAGCATCAGGATGGCCATAGCCATATTCTGGCCGGAACAGTTCCGAATCAGCGCTCCTATGACCCAACCTACAGCTATGAGGTCGCTGTAATCGTTCAGCACGGTCTCAAGCAGATGTATGACGAGAATCAGAGCGTGTTTTATTACATCACATTGATGAACGAGAATTATGGTCATCCAGATATGCCTGAGGGTGCAGAAACCGGCATCATCAAGGGAATGTATCTACTGAAGCCGGCGGTTCCGAAGATGAGACACACCGTCCGTCTACTCGGCTCGGGCACAATCTTGAGAGAGGTTGAAGCGGCCTGTGAACTGCTCGCTGATTTTGGAGTGGCGGCCGAGGTTTACAGTGCGACTAGCTTCAACGAGCTGCGTCGTGATGGTCAGTCGGTTGCTCGCTATAAACTCCTGCATCCGGAAGAGAAAACTGCTCGTATTAGTCACGTTGAGGCACTGCTTGGTGGTTCGGACACTCCCGTTGTTGCTGCGACCGATCATATCCAGTTGTATTCGGAGCAAATTCGCCCGTTCCTCGGCCGGACTACCTATATCACGCTCGGAACAGACGGTTTCGGCCGGTCGGATTCGCGAAAGAAATTACGTGAGCACTTTGAGGTGGATCGTCGATTTGTGACCATAGCCGCGCTGCGAGCGTTATCGATGGACGGTAAGATTGAACCGAAGATCGTTACGAAAGCGATCAAGGAATTCGGTATAGACCCTGATCGTCTCGATCCGGTGATATTGTAGGGAGGTATGACATGACAACGATTCGTGTACCAGACATTGGTGATACCTCAAACGTGACCGTGATTGAAGTTGCTGTTGCGCCCGGTGACTACGTGAGTGAGGGTGATACGCTGATTGTTCTTGAATCAGATAAAGCATCGATGGAGATTCCAGCTGATGGGTCAGGCGTGGTGGGAGAAATCCACGTCTCTGAGGGTTCAGAAGTGAATGAAGGGGATTCGATTTGTGAGCTCGAGGGGGCTGAATCGGTAACCGAGGCTGATGCTGACGCTGAGGCTGAGGCTAAGGCGCTCAAAGACTCAGTTCCAAGCGAGCTGGTGGATGAACAGATTTCCGGCGAATCGCACCTTGTTTCTGTTCCGGATACTGGAAGCGCAGATGGTGTCACGGTTATTGAAATCGCCGTATCAGTCGGCGACAGCGTATCCGAAGGAGATACCCTAATTGTCCTAGAGTCTGACAAGGCTTCCATGGAGATCCCTGCGCCAGCGTCTGGCGTAGTGACGGCTTTGAGAGTGTCAGAAGGGCAACAAGTTGTTCAAGGCGACCCGATTTGCGAGATGAGCGGTGGTGACGCGACTGTATCTGCGGAGCTTGCACCGGCGTCGGTCCGCTCTGAGCCCCTGAAACAAGCGCCGGCGGAGCAGGCTGTCACGCAAACAGGCGGCGACATTGAAAGGGTTGTGGTACCTGATACCGGAAACACCGATGGCGTGACTGTGATCGAGATCAGTGTCGGTGTTGGCGACACCGTCTCGGAAGGAGACACGGTGATTGTTCTCGAATCGGATAAGGCCTCGATGGAAATCCCATCACCGGTCAGCGGCAAAGTGGTGGCGCTTTCCGTTAACGAAGGCGACTCCGTCACCCGAGGCGATCCGGTTGCTGAGGTCGAAGTAACAGGTGGTCCTGCGCCACAAGCGAACAAGGCTCCGCAGAAGTCTGCGCAGGAAGCTCCTACACCCACATCACCTCCCGCTCCGATTCTCGATTCTCATGTAGTAGCAGAGTCTACTGCGCCGTCGGCAGCCTCAAGCGTGCATGCTGGTCCGGCTGTCCGTGCGCTTGCCCGTGAGCTCGGGGTCAATTTGACAAAGGTCCTGCCTTCAGGGCCTCGTGGACGGATCACGAAGGATGATTTACATGACTTCGTGAAAGCGAAGCTCAAAGAAGCTGAGTCAGGCACGGGTGTCACCGGTGGGTCAGGTATACCCGCGATTCCGGTAGTTGATTTTGAGGCCTTCGGTCCGGTGGAACGGGTGCCGATTACCAAGATTCACAAACTGACCGCGGACAATATGACCCGTTGCTGGCTCAATGTTCCTTCAGTTACCCAGTTTGATGAGGCCGATATCACTGATCTGGAAGTTTTCCGTAAGTCAATGAAGGCCGAGGCTGAGAGGAGGGGAGTTAAGCTGACACCGTTACCCTTCTTGATTAAGGCTTCTGCCCATGCGTTGGCCGAGCTTCCGCAAGTTAATGCCTCGATTGATCCTGCCACAGATGAGATCGTCAGAAAGAAGTACGTACACATTGGTATCGCTGTCGACACACCCGATGGCCTTATGGTGCCCGTGATTCGTGATGCGGATCAAAAGGGGATTTGGGAAATTTCTGCTGAAGCTTCGGAACTGGCGGATAAAGCGAAGACTAAGAAATTGAAGCCTGCTGAGATGCAGGGTGCAACCTTCACAATTTCGTCGCTGGGCTCGATCGGTGGAACCGCGTTCACTCCGATTGTTCCGTCGCCGCAAGCTGCGATCCTCGGAATCTCCAAAGCATCGATTCAGCCTGTTTGGGATGGCTCGTCGTTCCAACCAAGGCTGATGTTGCCGTTATGTCTTTCCTATGATCACCGTGTGATCAACGGCGGAGACGGTGCGCGCTTTACGGGCATGTTGGGTAAAGTATTGGGAGATATCAGGCACTTGGTATTTTAGAAGAATGCCCGGCTTGGCGGGCACTCTTTATTGTGTTCTCTTCGATTTCCAAAAGACTTCTTGGCCGCCATCACGTCGTGCGAGTTGGCGGGCCATGACAAATAGGACGTCTGATAACCTGTTGATATATCGTCTTAGGTCATCCGCAACGGATTCCTCTTTTGCTAGACTGACGATGGTGCGTTCTGCACGCCTCGCTACCGCCCGCGCCATGTGACAGAGACCCGCTGCCTTTGAGCCGCCGGGTAGAATGAATTCTTTAAGCGGAGGCAATGCCCCGTTCAACTGGTCGCATAAGGCCTCAAGATCCGAAACCATTTCTTTTTTGATCAGCTGAAAGCCGGGGACGGCGAGTTCGCCACCTAAGTCAAACAACCGGTGTTGAATTTCAGTCAACGACTCGGTCAAAGGCTCGTCGACCGGCAGGTCGGCGATCAGTAAGCCGATCCAAGAGTTGAGTTCATCAATAGTACCAACCGCTTCAATGCGGACGCTGTCTTTCGCAGTCCGTGATCCGTCGCCGAGCCCGGTTGTTCCATCATCTCCGGTTTTGGTGTAGAGCTTTGTGAGTCGATTACCCATTTATTTGATCCGCTTGAAG
>MDTB01119760.1_pt1 | contig 12143 bp, 10 predicted proteins | sample 811161 | NCBI WGS metagenome assembly MDTB01 (sample SAMN05326650, study PRJNA326480) | marine metagenome | isolation source: seawater | place: Mediterranean Sea | collected 2009 | reverse complement strand
GGTTTAAATATTCATTTTGATTTAATTAATGCTAGAAAAGATTTAGATGTTTTTATGGTTGCACCGAAAGGTCCAGGTCACACAGTAAGGAGTGAGTATCAAAAGGGAGGCGGGGTCCCTTGTTTAATGGCTGTTCATAAAGATAGTTCCGGCAAAGCAAAAGATTTAGCTCTATCTTACGCCTCTGCTGTTGGTGGTGGGAAAGCAGGAATTATTGAAACAACTTTTAAAGATGAATGTGAAACAGATTTATTTGGAGAACAAACAGTTCTTTGTGGAGGATTAGTAGAACTTATAAAGAATGGCTTCGAAACTTTAACCGAAGCAGGCTATCCACCCGAAATGGCTTACTTTGAAACTCTACATGAAGTAAAATTAATTGTGGATCTTATTTATGAAGGTGGAATAGCTAATATGAATTATTCGATTTCTAATACTGCTGAATACGGAGAATATGTTTCAGGTAAAAGAATAGTAGACAGCAAGACCAAAGAAAAAATGAAAGAAGTTTTAAAGGATATTCAGTCAGGAAAATTTACAAAAAAATGGATGGATGAACATAGATCTGGTCAAAAAAATTTTCTAGAAATGAGAAAAGAACTTGCAAACCACCCTATTGAAAAAGTGGGTAAAGAGCTTAGAGCAATGATGCCATGGATAGGGAAGAACAAGCTAGTAGATAAAGACAAGAATTAGCCCAAACTGATACTAATAAATTCTGTATTTTACATTAATATTTTGCAAATTCTCCTTTTGATTGTAGAATGTCAATTAATTAATTAAAAAAAAAGGTAAGATGACAGATAAAAATAGAATTATAATTTTTGATACGACGATGCGAGATGGGGAGCAGTCTCCGGGAGCATCAATGAGTCTTGAAGAAAAATTACAAATTTCTAGAGTTTTTGATGAACTAGGAGTTGATGTTATTGAAGCTGGTTTTCCGATTGCTTCTCCTGGAGATTTTGAAGCTGTTTCTGAAATCAGCAAAATATTAAAACGGTCAATTCCATGCGGATTATCTAGAGCTACAATTAAAGATATTGATGCATGTAAAGATTCATTAAGCCACGCTAAAAATTTTAGAATTCACACTTTTATATCTACAAGCCCACTTCATATGAAACACAAGTTAAATAAAACTCCTGAAGAGGTATTAGATGCAATCAAACAAAGTGTTACTTATGCAAGAAAATTTACTGACGATGTAGAGTGGTCTTGTGAGGACGGAACACGTACAGATATGGACTATATGTGCAAAACAGTTGAATTAGCAATAAAATGTGGAGCAAAAACAATTAATATTCCTGATACAGTTGGTTATACAGTTCCATCTGAATACACAAAAATAATTACTACATTAATAAACAAAGTTCCGAATATAGATAAAGCTATACTGTCAACACACACTCATAATGATTTAGGTCTAGCAGTAGCTAACGCATTAGCGGGAGTAGTAGCTGGTGCGCGTCAAGTTGAATGTACAATAAACGGTATAGGAGAAAGAGCTGGAAATTCAGCTCTTGAGGAAATTGTAATGGCCATGAAAACAAGAAGTGATTTAATGCCATTTACTACAGGAATTAATACAAAATTAATTAGTAAAGCTTCTAAAGTTGTTTCAAACGCTACAGGTTTTCCAGTGCAATTTAATAAAGCGATCGTGGGAAAAAATGCTTTTGCACATGAATCTGGGATTCACCAAGATGGAATGCTTAAAAATAGAAATACTTATGAAATAATGACTCCAGAAAGTGTTGGAGTTCACAAAACATCTTTAGTAATGGGAAAACACTCAGGGAGACATGCATTTAAAGATAAATTAAACGATCTTGGATATTTAAATATAACTGATGATATAATTCAAGAGGCTTTTGGAAAATTTAAAGTTCTGGCTGACAAAAAAAAACATGTTTATGATGAAGATATTGCAGCTTTAGTAGATGACAGCTTAATTTCTGAAGACAACGTAATTAAATTAAAGTCTCTTAAAGTTTTTGCTGGTACAGGCGAACCTCAAAAAGCAGAAATGACCCTAGACGTGTTAGGTGAAATTAAAAAAGCCTCAGAAACAGGAGACGGCCCTGTAGATGCTATTTTTAAATGTATAAAAAAATTATATCCACACGATGTAACACTTCAGTTATATAACGTTCATGCAGTGACGGAAGGGACTGATGCACAAGCAACAGTAAGTGTTAGAATTCAAGAAAAAGGAAAAACAACTGTAGGACAAGCTGCTGATACAGACACTCTGGTAGCTTCAGCTAATGCATATTTAAATGCATTAAATAAAATGATTATTAAAAGAAAAAAAACAGCGCCAGATGAGGATTTGAGCGCACAAGCATAAAGGAAAAATAAATGTTTAAATGGAATGAAGTAAAATCTATTTGGTCTCAAGACATGGCGATTGATCTAGGTACCGCAAACACACTAGTGGTATTGAAAAATCAGGGTGTAGTTTTAAATGAACCTTCTGTAGTAGCAGTGATTACTGATGGAGGAAAAAAATCAGTTTTAGCTGTAGGAGACGAAGCAAAAACAATGTTAGGAAGAACACCAGGTAACATATCTGCTATAAGACCTCTAAAAGACGGAGTTATCGCAGACTTTGTTGTAACTGAGGAAATGATTAAACATTTTATAAAAAAAGTTCATAAAAAAAAGACTTTTTCTAATCCAAGAATATTAATTTGTGTTCCCACAGGATCAACTCCAGTTGAGAGAAAAGCTATTCAAGATTCAGCATTAGCTGCAGGCGCTAGAAAAGTTCAACTTATAGAAGAACCCATCGCTGCAGCAATAGGAGCTGGCCTACCTATTTCTGAAGCCACAGGTTCAATGGTGGTTGATATCGGGGGTGGAACAACTGAAATAGCAGTTATGTCATTAGGAGGTGTAGTTTATTCTAACTCATTAAGAATTGCCGGTGATGCTATGGACCAATCAATAATCAATTTTATGAGAAAAAAATTTAACTTAATGATTGGAGAGTCTACTGCAGAAAAAATTAAAAAAGAAATTGGAACTGCTGTACCAAGCTCATCAAATACATTTTTAATGAAAGGAAGAGACATAAGAACTGGAACTCCAAAAGAAATATCTTTAACTGAAGAGGATGCATGTGAAGCTTTATCTCCAATACTAAATCAAATGTTATCTGGGATAAAAGATGCGTTAGAAAATACACCGCCTGAACTTTCCGCTGATCTGGTTGATATGGGTCTTGTGCTTACAGGGGGAGGAGCATTGTTAAAAAATATTGATAAATTAATTTCTAAAGATACAGGCTTACCAGTCACTATTGCTGACGATCCGTTGTCTTGTGTTGCAATAGGGACAGGAAAAGCTTTAGAAAACGAAGAATTGTTTTCTACTATGTTGTCTGAATATTAAATTATCTTTAAGATGAAATGTCAGATACAAGAGATGATTTTATAATTTCTATTCGTTCAGCACTCTTAAAAAGAGGCGCTAAACAAAAATTTTCTTTATTTTTCTTAATTTGTTTTTCTTTATTGGTATTTACTTTAGATAGTTACCCTTTAAAATTTATGGATTTCACAAGATCAATTTTAAATGATCTTGTTTATAGAGTTTCTGCTATCGCTTCTACTCCAGTTAAATTAATAAATTATGTTAATATCAAAACACAAGAACATTTTTCTATCTACGCTGAAAACAAAAGAATGAAAGAAGCTCTTATTCTCTTAGAAAATAAAAATTTTGATTACAAGTTTTTAGAGCTTGAGAATAAAAAATTTAAAGAAATTTTAAACTCAGAAGAAAAAACAATTCATAGCACAGTTTTAGCTAGAGTAATTGTTGATAAAAATAGTCCATTTATAAAATCTGTTGTAATTAACAAAGGCAGCAATTCAAATATCAAAAAAGGAATGCCAGTTATTTATAACAACTACTTAGTGGGAAGGATTGTTGAAGTAAATTATTTATCTTCAAGAGTTTTGCTTTTAAACGATTTAAATAGCCGAGTACCAGTTATTATTGACCCAAAAGGTTATCAAGCAATTTTAACTGGCAAGGGAGATAGAAATCCTTTCTTAGCTTATTTACCAGAGATTTATGAAAGAGAAGTTGGAAGCACTATTTTTACTTCCGGAAAAGATGGAATCTTTCCCTCTGGTATACCAGTTGGAACTACATTATCTGAAGAAGAATTTTATAGCGCTCAATTACTTGCAGATCCAACACAATTATCCTTAGTAAATGTAATTTTAAAAGAGTCAAAATTTAAAAGGACTGACATAGAATGACTATTCATTACGCTGGCATTAAAAAAAAATTACTAAAATTTACTCCATTAATAATTTTATATTTTTTTTCTTTTACTGATTTTGATAATAATTTCTCATATTTCAAATTTTTTTATTTTAATTTACAATTGATTGTTATTTTCTATTGGGTTTTGAAAAATCCCAGTATTTTAGGTTATGGTAATATTTTTTTTGCAGGTATAATTAATGATGTAGTTGTAGGCCTTCCAATGGGGACAACTTCAATGAGTTATTTAATGTTATCTTTTGTTGCAAGTTATATTCGAGAACATTCTTTAAGATCTAGAATATTAAGTGATTGGATTGCTTTTTTGCCAGGCATTTTTTTCTCAAATTTGGTTTATCTTATCTTAATAGTTAAATTTTCTGATTTTGAGATTACTTATTCAGAATTAATTCAAAATTCATTTTTTACGTTTTTATTTTTTCCATTATTTTACCAACTTTTCTATATAATAGAAAAAAACGCTGATATTAAATTAGATGCTTAGTTTCCAATCTGCAAACAATCAAAATAAAAATAAAACTGTCAGTAGAAGAATGTTTATTATTACATTAGCTAAATCAGCAGTTTTACTTGGTATTTTTGGGAGGTTAGTGGCTCTTCAAATTAATGAGAGTAAAAAATACAAAACTTTATCAGATAAAAATAGATTTAGAGAGTGGAGATTTGCACCACCTAGAGGAATTATAAGAGATTATTTTGATAAAGAAATTGCAACTAACAAAAAAGTTTATCAGCTACACATTACACCAGAAAATGCAGGCAAGATCGATGACTTATTTTTAAGGTTAAAAAGCATTCTAAATCTAACTGATGAAAGACTTTTTTTTTTAAAAAGAAAAATAGCAAAACAAAAACCATGGGAACCAATTATAGTTTCAGACAATTTAACTTGGTCGGAATTTTCGCGAATTAATCTTTTTTTACATGAGTTACAAGGTGCTGAACCAGTGGTTTCGATAGCACGTCAATATCCTGATAAGTCAACAGCTCACATAGTAGGATATGTTTCTCAAGCAAGTCCAAGAGATTTGCAAACTAAAGACTATATAAGAGAAATGAATGTAGCTGGAATAGCGGTCGGTAAAAATGGACTTGAGTCCCAATTAGATAAAGAGATCATAGGTGAAGTAGGATTTCAAAGATATGAAGTAAATGCATATGGAAAAAGAATAAAGCAACATTTTATAGACAAAGGATCAAGTGGAAAAAGTTTTAAAACAACAATTGATCTTGAGGTTCAAAAATACGTATCAAGTTTAGTAGATAAAGTAAGTGGCTCAGTTTGTGTAATGGATATTTATAATGGCGACATTGTTTCAATGGTTTCATCTCCCTCTTATGACCCTAATTTATTTGTACATGGAATAAATAATAAAGAGTGGAATTTTTTACTTAATCATAGAGACAAACCACTGGTTAATAAATCAATTTCTGGTCTTTATCCTCCAGGATCTACTCTTAAAACGCTGGTTGCACTTAGTGCTCTAGAAAACGACACAGTAAACCCTAAAAATTACGTTCAGTGCGAAGGGTATATAGATTTATATGGAGAAAGATTTCATTGTTGGAAAAAAAAAGGACACGGATATGTAAATATGCGTACCGCAATGAAAAGATCTTGTGATGTTTATTTTTACGAATTAGTAAAAAAACTAGGAGTAGATAGACTATCAGAAACTACTAAGAAATTTGGTTTAGGAAAAAAAGTATTAGAGGGTTTTTCCGAAGAAAAAGAAGGAACTGTTCCAAACACTAAGTGGAAGTTAAGTAATTTGGGAAAAAATTGGTACCTTGGTGAGACTTTGCACTCTGGAATAGGGCAAGGTTACTATTTAACCACTCCATTACAGCTTTGTTTAATGACAGCTCAAATTGCTAACGGAGGTTATAAAATTAAACCAAGAATAATAGTTAAAGATGAGGATGATAATAACTTAAAACAATATTTAAAAAATGAAGAGGTCTCAAATATTGGTGATTTGTTTAATTCTAAAATAGAACCATTATTTAGAAATCAAGAAAATATAAACTTTATAAAAGATGCAATGTTTGCTTCTACAAATGAACCTGGAGGTACTTCTTATCGTTCAAGACTCACAAAAAAAAATAATATTTTTGCAGGAAAAACTGGATCTTCTCAAATTAAAATTTTTACTGAGGCACAAAGAGAGGCAGAAATCAAGCAAGAGGAAATTGATTATTTATCAAGAGACCATGCTCTCTATATTGCTTTTGCTCCTTACCATGATCCAAAATATGCCATAAGTGTAGTTATTGAGCACGGAGGCTCAGGTAGTAAAGCAGCCGCACCAATAGCAAAAAAAGTGATAAAAAAAGTTTTGGAGAGAGACAAAATAAGAAGTGCGAATACTAATTCACTAGGAAAAGAAATTTAATGTATAGAACTAGATCAATACAATCATCAAGCTCATTTTTAGAAAAAATCTTTAGTTTTGATTTTATTTTATTTTTTTCGGTTTTATTTTTAGGTATTGTGAGCATCTTCGCTCAATATTCATCAAGTGGAGGAGAGTTTGATTACTACGCAAAGAGTCACTTAGTGAGATTTCTTATATTTTTTTTAGTATTCATAATTGTCTCATTCATACAAGTTAGATTTTGGTATCAAAGTAGCTATTTGCTTTATATTTTATTTTTTATTTTACTTTTAGGAGTAAAATATTTTGGACTAGTTTCATCAGGTTCTCAAAGGTGGATAAATCTTTATATTATAAACCTTCAGCCTTCAGAGTTAATGAAAATTGGAGTAATTTTATTTTTATCTAAATATTATCACAGAATATCATCCTCAGATGTAAACAGGCTTAAATTTTTAATATTACCTATAGGAGTGCTTTTAGTACCTTTTATTTTAGTAGTAACTCAACCTGACTTAGGAACATCAATCCTAATTCTTGCAGGAGGCGTAGTAGTTACCTGGCTTGCTGGGGTAAGATTAAAATTTTTTACTTATTTTGGAATAATTTTAATTTCTTTAGCTCCGATAGTAATATCTTTTTTAAAACCATATCAAAAAGCAAGAATATTAACTTTTTTAAATCCAGATAGAGATCCTCTGGGCGCTGGTTATCAAATAATTCAATCTAAAATCGCAATAGGGTCTGGAGGCCTATTTGGAAAAGGATTCTTAAATGGGTCACAAAGTTATTTGGATTATTTACCTGAAAAACATACTGACTTTATTTTCACATTATTTTCAGAAGAATTTGGATTTATCGGTTCAATTTTTATTTTATTATTATATTTTATTATTACTTATAGAATTATATCAATAGGTCATTTAACAAGAAGTATTTTTGGTAAATTATACTGTTACAGTTTTGCGACAGCTTTTTTTATTTATGTTTCAGTAAATATGTCTATGGTTTTGGGTTTGCTGCCTATTGTTGGTGCTCCACTTCCAATTATGTCTTATGGTGGATCATCAATGTTATCTATAATGCTAGGGCTTGGAGTGGCAATGTCGTGTAAGATTTATAAAGATACACCTGTAAATTAAATTAAAAGTCTAATCTACCGCACTATAATTAAAAGCAATTATGATTTATAAAACAAAAATGGACAATTATAAATGTAATTCAGTTGGTGTTATCGGAGCGGGAATACAAGGAATTTGTGTAGGACTTCAATTAATAAAAAAAGGAATTCCAGTTACTATTTTTGATCGATATCATCCATTGTCTTCAGAATTTAAAGCAGCTTCATACGGAAATGCAGGACATTTTTCTCCATATGCAGTTTTACAATTCAATAGACCTGATGTTTTATATGATGTTCCGAAAATGTTATTTAGTTCTTATGGACCTTTAGCGTTAAAATGGAATTATGTACCAAAAATGATTCCATGGTTTTTAAAGTATTTAAAGAATTGTAATAAGCAATCTGCGCTTCACACCGCTAAGTATATGCATCAAATTTTAAATTTATCTAACGATGCTTATGAAGAGATCTTTAAAGAAATAAATATAAATAATTTAGTTGAAAAAAAAGGAATTATTTATGTTTGGACAAATAAAAATCTTAAAAGTAGAGAATTTGAAATTAAAGTTAGAAATGATTTAGGCATAGAGCAAAAGCTTTTGACACAAAAAGAAATTTTAAAATTGGAACCTAATTTAAATCCAGTTTTTGATGCAGGTGTTATTTATGAAAACGCTATGCATGCCAGAGATCCTCACGGAATTTTAAAAGAAATATTTAAACTTTTTATAAAAAAAGGTGGAAAATTTATTAAAGAAAATATCAAAAGCATTAAACAATCAGATGAAAATGAAACTATTATAAAATCAGAGTTAACAGAATATAAATTTGAAAAATCTGTCATAGCTTCTGGAGCATTTTCAAAAAAGTTAACCGATCAATTAGATGAAAAAATTCCTTTAGATACCGAAAGAGGTTATCATGTGCACTTTAAGAATATGGACCATTTAATTTCAAGGCCAGTTATTTTTTTGGATAGAGGTTTTGGAATGACACCAATGAACCAAGGTTTGAGAGCTGTTGGAACTGTTGAGCTAGGTGGTTTGAAAAATCCTCCGTCAAAAAAAAGAATTGATTATATAATTAAATGTGCAAAAGAACTCTTGCCAACATTGGAAAATCACGATGATGAGTGGCTGGGATTTAGACCAACCCTACCAGATTTTTTACCAATATTAGGACCTTCTCTTAAAAATAAAAATATTGTTTATGCTTTCGGCCATCATCATTTAGGCTGGACTTTAGGAGCTATAACAGGCAAAATTGTTTCAGGAATAGTTGCAGAGGAAAAAACAAATTTAGATTTATCTCCTTACAGCTCAAAAAGATTTAATTAGGAATTTATTGTCAAAAAAATATACAGCTTATATATTTCTTGTGCTTGCAGCATTTTGTTGGTCTGGAAATTTTATTGTTGGAAAATTTGCTACATTATTTGAGATTCCTCCTTTGACCCTTAACGTATTAAGATGGATTTCCGTATGGTTTATTTTGTTGCCGTTTACTTATAAAGAAATTTATAACAATTTACCGATTATAAAAAAGAACTGGCTTGTAATTAGTTTTATGGGCGTGATAACAATAAGCACATTTAATTCAGTAGTTTATTATGCCTTAAACTTTACTCAGGTAATTAATGCTGTTTTAGTTCTTGCAGCAATTCCGGCAGCTACAATTGTCCTCTCTTCATTAATGAAAATAGAAAAAACAAATATTTTTCAGTTAATCGGTTTATTTTTGTCTATTATAGGAATAGGGTCAATTATTTCTAGTGGAGATATTCAAAAAATAATTTCTCTAAACTTCAACAAAGGAGATTTATGGATGTTGGTTTGCGTGTTAACTTGGTCTCTTTACTCAACTTTGCTCAAAAAAAATAAATTTAAATTTTCACAGTTTTCTTTAATTCAATTAATGGTTTCTGCGGGATTACTTTTTTTAATTCCGCAATTTTTTTATGAAAAACATATTGGTTTAGAGTTGAATTTTAATAAAGCATTTTTTCTAATTTTGTTTTATGTAGTAGTTTTTCCAGCTATAGCTGCATACTATTTTTGGCAAAAAGGAATAGAGATAATTGGACCAAACCGTGCAACTATGTTTATTCAATTGATGCCTTTATTTAGCGCATTGATGGCAATAATAATATTTAAGGAAAAATTTCAATTATTTCACTTTACTGGTACTATTTTTATCTTAAGTGGTATTTATTTATCAAACAGGAAATTAAATGATTAAAGTAGCTGTACTAGACGACTATCAAAATATCTTTGAACAAATAATCGATCTTGAAAGCTATAAGGATAAATTTGAGTTTTCAATTTTTAATGAGTCATTTAACTCAACAGAGGAGGCAGCTGTAGCTCTAGAAATTTTTGATGCTATTTTTATAATGAGGGAGAGAACTTCCATTACAAAAGAATTAATTAATAGTTTACCAAACTTAAAATATATAATGACCAGTGGTATGAGAAATAATGCTATAGACTTTGTTGCAGCTAAAGATAAAAATATTACTGTGTGCGGTACTGATATTAACTCAAACCCAGCTGCTGAAATCACTTGGGCTTTAATTTTAGGATTGTTAAGAAACATGAAAGTTGAGGTAGATAATATGTTTCAAGGGTACTGGCAAACAACTATTGGTATGGAGCTTAAAGGAAAAATGTTAGGTATTATTGGTCTTGGTAAAATAGGCTCACAAGTTGCTAGAGTTGCAAAAGCATTTGGTATGGAAGTTTCAGCATGGAGTGAAAACTTAAATTTATCTAAAGCTAACGAACTGGGAGTTCTTCCAATGTCTAAAGATGATTTGATTAAATCTTCAGATATTATTTCTATTCACGTTGTTTTTGGCGATAGATACAAAAACTTATTTACAAGCAAAGAATTTGAAATGATGAAAAAAAGCTCTTTTTTAATTAACACCTCAAGAGGTAAAATAATTAATGAGTCTGATTTAATAGATGCATTAGACAAAGAAAAAATCTCGGGAGTTGGATTGGATGTTTATGATAAGGAGCCTCTGCCTCAAGATCACAAATTACGATTTTTACCTAATGCGTTATTATTGCCACACCTTGGATATGTAACTGTTGAAAACTATTCTAAATTTTATAATCAAATGATAGAAAACTTGTTGTCTTGTTTAGATAATAAACCACAAAGAGTTTTATCTTAAAATTTACTACACTTGTCAGTTGAATTTGCTATACTCATTATGAGCAGTGATTTGTTTTTTTGTAACAATTAAGAAGTATAAGAGGGTTGGGGATTCGAAATATGAAAAAAACATTATGTTTATTGATGGCAACAATTTTTTTAACCGGCTGCATTGAGTCTATGGCAATGGTTGGAGCTGGAAGCTCGAACGGACAAATTCTGAGATCCTCTCTTAATTCTGCAGCTAGTATGGCAGTAAAACACCAAACAGGAAAAACCCCAATCCAACACTTTGTAGGATACGTTGAAAAAAACAATCCAAAACAAGAAAAAAAAAATGTGTTAATTTTTTAGAGTCAACGAGCTCGGAAGTTTGCGCTATTGCCAAAGATAGAGTTGCAAAACTTAAACAAAAAATTAAAGAAAAATATAAAGTTAAAAATTTGCTGAGTCCTAATTAATTATAATCTTACTAAAAAACTATTTTTTAAATAGCCCTATCAAATAAATAACAGGGCTATAATAAATTTTAAGCAGCTAAAGCTTGTTTGATATCTGCAATAATATCGTCTGGATGCTCTATACCAATTGAAAGTCTTACATATCCAGGTGTTACTCCAGCAGCAGCCAATGCTTTTTCATCTAACTGACTGTGCGTAGTAGTTGCAGGATGTATAGCTAAACTTCTAGCATCACCAATATTCGCTACGTGATAAAGCATCTTTAAGTTGTCAATAAATTTTGCACCAGCTTCTTTAGTGCCTACATCCATACCAACTAATGATCCATATCCACCTTTCATATATTTTTTAGCTCTTTCCTTAATTTCACCTTGGTGATTTGTAGGATAGATTACATTTTTAACTTTCTTTTGTGTTTCTAAGAAAGAAACAACTTTTTCTGCATTGCTACAATGTTGCTTCATTCTAAGAGCAACTGTTTCCAAACCTTGAATGATTTGAAAAGCATTGAATGGAGCTAGGGGAGCACCTAAGTCTCTCAACAAAACCACTCTCGCTCTAATAACAAAAGGAATATTAGCTCCCGTTAACTGAGGAACTGCGTCAGCCCAAACAGCACCACCATAACTTTGGTCTGGTTCATTTATTAATGGTTGTCTTTTTCTGTCTTTAATCCAGTCAAAGTTTCCACCATCAACAATTATTCCACCAATT
>MDTB01095976.1_pt1 | contig 12143 bp, 18 predicted proteins | sample 811161 | NCBI WGS metagenome assembly MDTB01 (sample SAMN05326650, study PRJNA326480) | marine metagenome | isolation source: seawater | place: Mediterranean Sea | collected 2009 | reverse complement strand
ATACATTATACTATATTATAATCTTTTTTTATATAATTTTAAATAAATAAATAACATTCTTCACAACAATAATAAAATTTACCTTGTTTTTTATATGGAATATGACTACATTTTATAAGACATCCGTGACATTTTATATTTGAAAGATATAAAATGTAATTCACAATATAGTCTGGTATATACATGTTACAATATATGATAGAATATCGTCTAATCAATTTTAGAATGAATATAAATAGATTCAATATATAAGTATATATTATGAAAATGTTTACCGGACTAGTGTCAATTTCGATGGTCGTTGCTTGTTATTCCATGACATTTAACGAATTTGTAAAGAAATATAACAAGGTATATTACAATACCGAAGAGAGGGATTATCGCGAATATATCTATTATTCTAATAAACATTATGTTGAAAATGCGAATAAACTTATTAAAAATATTGAATTTGAAATGAATGAACATGGTGATTTGAACGACTATGAGTTTAAAAACATGTATATTGGAAATCATAAATTTACAGGAAGTAATAATCTATGTAATTCATTCAAATATGAAGGAGTAGAACTACCAGATACATTTAGTTGGATCCCAAAGGCGGTTACTTCTGTAAAAAACCAAGGTCAATGTGGTAGCTGCTGGAGCTTCTCTGCTTGTGGGGCAATGGAAGGAGCGTGGGCTATTTCCACTGGTCAATTGTATAATTTCTCCGAACAACAATTAATGGATTGTTCTAAAAGTTACGGAAATCTAGCATGTAAGGGTGGCGAAATGGACAGTGCTTTTCAATACGCAATTGATAACGGAATGTGCTCTGATACGGAAGTTCCATATGAAGCGGTGAACGAAGCATGTTCAAACATGCCCGAATGTGAAACGATTTCTCATTTTTCACATTGCGTAGATGTAACATCTAAGAATGAACTACATCTACAAGAAGCTGTCTTTAATCAACCTGTTGCGGTCGCAATTGAAGCAGATACAACCGTTTTTCAATTTTATAAAGGAGGAGTCATCGACAGCAATATTTGTGGAACCAATTTGGATCATGGTGTTCTCGTTGTTGGATGGGGCAACGAAGATAATACACCATATTGGCTTGTTAAAAATAGTTGGGGTAGCTCATGGGGAGACAATGGATATGTAAAACTCAGACGCACAAACAGTACAAATAATTCGGGTATGTGTGGTGTTGCTCTTCAACCATCTTATATTGTAGTTTAAAATGTATTTTAAATATAAATATAAAAATATATAAATCATGACCCAATCGCCATATTTTTTAAGAATATATCTTAAAAATATATTACCAACTGAACTTACTAATATTATATTGTCATATTCGTATGTTAATATTGATAAAATAGAATTAGAGTATCTTGTAAAAACGTATAAATATATTCAGGAACTATATTTTAATAACACATATTGGTTTTTTGAAATACTTTCTAAAAATAAAAAATATGATAAATCATTATTAGAATTTTTTATTTATGATTTAAAACCTTGTTCGATTAATATTAAAAATTTTAACGGGACATTAAAAATAAATGGTAATCAAATAATAAATAATGTCGACAAATTTTTATTGAATGAAATTTATTATATAAATTACTATAAAAAAATACAATATATACCAGAGAAAATATGTGACAATATACTTTGTGGATATGGTTATAACAATGAATATATTTCAAAATTAACAAAATTCGATAAACAATATTTATTATTCAAGATGTAGTTCAAAAATTGAATTTAAATTTATTATTTATTTTATTATATACAATAAATAATGACCGAAAAAACAGAGCAATGTAAGAAACTCGCGACAATGATGTTTAATAATTTGAACAATATATGTGAATCAATACATGATAAAAACGAAAAAGAAAATATTATAATGAAAACATTTGAATTATATATTATCACAAAAAAAGGTATTATGGATGGGAATATTATTTTAACTGATGAAATAAAAGATGAAAAAGAAAGAGAATTTTCATCCAGTAAATATAAAGAATTTATTAAATCTACTTTAAAATAATATAATTCATTAATAAAATAATGGAATATTCTAGAAAAATTATATTATTTTTTATTTTTATCCTTTTTATTATTTTAAAATTTATATCAGAATCATCGGAAGATAATTGTCATAAAAAAATCCATAGTGATGTAAATAATATTAAAGATTCACCTATTATTAAAATAAAATTCAAAAATAAAAAGGATTTTTTAAAAATTAAGGAAAATATTTTAAATAATGATATCTTCATAAAATATTTTAATCAGATAAAAAGAAAAAAACCAACATTCACATTATGTAAAGAAGAGATATTAAATGGTTATTCAAATATTATGAATGTTTTTTTTGGACATAAAAAAATATTTTTAGTTCTAAATCATTATTACCTAAGCGGCGAAAGTTTTTTATATTTGAAAAGCTTTATCATGAATCAACAGGTTACATGTATTGAAAAACAAAAAAAAAATATTATGTTTTTATTGCCATATTTCATTAAAGATTATATAAGTATTATGACTTTATCTGAATTTAAACAATTACCTCGATATAATAATCAAATTGAACCAAATAGGTATTACTCTAATAGACATTTTAAAAAGAATGAATATGAAAATAGAGACAAATTTGGATTTGTAATATATAAAATATTAAGCGAAATATATGAATCTATAAATATAGAAAGACCAATGAGAGTATTAATCCCAATACCATTTGATAGAAGGAGAAAAATTACCAATAATGTTGGAATTATACTTTTATTATTCAATGGAAACGAGACAATAGATGATTTTTGCGAATATTTTAATTCAAAAAAATACATGAAATATGTTACCAATTATTTTTTGGTTCATAAAATAAATTCAATATTTACAAATTCAATTAATATAAGAGAGAATATCGATGTAGTTCTAAGCAGTTTTTATAGCAATGATACGTCAAATTATACAATACATTGGACAACCAAAGTTATGCCTATAGAACCTATATATTGTAGTATATATTCAAGATATACTTACAATAGTATCTATACAAACATTACATATACATCATCCACACCACAATTTAAAAAAAATAAAAATTTAAAAATATATAAAATATAAGTTGTATATATGCCAATTCGACAAAAAATATGCTTTTTTGGAGAAAGCGGAGTAGGTAAAACATCTATCTTAGAAAGATACATGCGTAATCGTTTCGATGATTTTTCATATTCTACGATTGGTGCTGCTTTTCATTCTAAAAATTTAATATACAATCATAAAAATATTCATATGGAAATTTGGGATACTGCTGGTCAAGAGAGATTTAGATCTCTGGCTCCATTATATTATAGAGAAAGCAGTGTTATTATACTTGTTGTGGATGGTTCGAAGGATGTATACAATGAATATATTTTAAATCGCCTTCATGAATATGAGACAAATGTTCCTGACGCAAAAGTATTTATAGTTATAAATAAATGTGATAAAGAACAGCTTATAACAATTGAAGAAATGAAAACAATATGTAAAAAAGACAATATTTCTGTTTTTCAAGTATCCGCGAAAACAGGATTTAATGTTAATGAATTATTTCAAGAAATTATAAGCCATATTTATTTATTAGTCGATAAAATGGATGAAAAAGAAATAAAAGAAAAAGATAAACAAACCATTTTTTTAAACGAAACAAAAACAAAAAGATTTTTTTGTTTTTAAAACAACGAATATTGTCGTATTTTATTCACTTTCTAAATATCTTACAAGTTTTCACTTGATTATTATTTTTAGATAGATAATACTGAACTGCTGTAATCTTATAGTCTTCGCTTTTGTGTGGTGGCATTTGCTATATAGTATTATATCTTATAATTTATCATTTAGCCATAATCCCGTACATATATGCATTCCATAACATCCTTTCTCTTTTAATTCTTCTATATATTGTTGATTATTTTTTGTAGGTGGATGGAATAACATTCTTTCAGGGACATTTATATCATTTTTGTTCAAATATCTATTATACATATTAAAAACAAACATAGGACCTGTACTTTTTATAACATTATCAAAACCAGAAAAGGGTAAAATTTTTCTATCAATCTTAAATAATGTATCCATTAAAGATTTCCAAAATGGATGGTTAGGTTCTGATGCGAAAATACAATTTCCTAAACAGGATAATTTATTATCTTGAATATCACGATTTGTTGGTATTACAATTTGTTCATTTAATAAATCAAATGGTTTAAACATTAAATAGTCCATATCTGTGTATAATCCTCCATATTTATACATTAAAAAATATCTAAACATATCTATTTTCATAATCATTCTTGGTAATTCATTAAACTTGTCATAATATTCTGGAAATTCTGTTTTCATTAACATATCCATATCCTCATCTGTATAAAAACGATATTCAAAATCAGGATGTAATCTTTTAATTTCTGTTTGACACATTTTATATGTTTCTGGTAAATTATGATTTTTGTATGTTTGATGAATAATTTTTGGTATAGTCATTTATAATATATTATTTATAAATTATATATTATATTTAAACTTATAATCGGTGTTTTAAATTTCCAAAGGTGTAAAATATTCGTTATATTTATCATTAAATTCATAATCTATTTTTTTTCAGAATTCGATTGATTTCCTTTTCCTTTGTCTCATTTCATCTTAATATACTTCCTTTTCCCAAATAGTTTGGGCTTATTTCTCGAGCGTTTTATTATCCGCATTGGCTTTCTTGTACCCATAATATAACATAATGAATAAATGTAAATAAATATTCAATTTTATATATTTGAAAACATAGACGTTTTAAAAACAACGAAAATGCGTGGCATTTTCACCACATAATGTGTTGTCTTGACGAGCTTCATTGATAGATAAATAATATTTATCAATTAAATAATCTTGGGGCATTTTTTTAATAAGTATATTTTCATTATTTATTTTCATAAATTTTCTACATTTGTCTCCATTTTTATATCCATAATAATAAATACAACCATAACATTTATTTCTAGATATGATACTAAGTGTATTTACACGTATTATCATAATAAAAAACAACAATATGTTCATTATTTATATATCATAATTATTGTTTATATTATTTATTAAAAATGTAAAAACGTCATTTTTTGCAAAGTTTTTTGCGAAATTGGATTTTGGACATGTCCATTTGGGAATATGGCAGACTTTTGTTATTTTTTTAGTTTCTCTACATTGCTTACTGACGAGATAACATTATTTATATTTTATTATTTTATTTTGTTACTGAGAAATTCCATGTTTTTTCAATTACCATTTATACCATTTTTATACCATTTTATACCATTTTCACTTTTTCGGAGTGTTCGCTTATTTAGAATGATAATAATATTATTTGTAAAAAGTGTGTTTTTTCGCTGCAAAACTCGCAGAACTCGCAGAACTCGCAGAAAAGTCGTAAACCATGTATGGTATTAACACTAAAATATATATAATTAATTGTTACTTATTATGGTAAGGCATTTTTTACGAAATTAAGAATATAATTATAATATAAAAATGTAAAAACGTCATTTTTTGCAAAGTTTTTTGCGAAAGTTGATTTTGGACATGTCCATTTTGGAATATGGCAGACTTTTGTTATTTTTTTAGTTTCTCTACATTGCTTACTGAGTAAATAAGAATATTTTAAATTTGTTTATTTTTTTTGTTACTGTTAAAACACCTACTTTTTTCAATTACCATTTATACCATTTTTATACCATTTTATACCATTTTCACTTTTTCGGAGTGTTCGCTTATTTATAATGATAATAATACTTTCTGAAAAAAATGCGTTTTTTCGCTGCAAAACTCGCAGAACTCGCAGAACTCGCACAAAAGTCGTAAACCATGTATTAGTCATTATATTTTTATATTTTTACTATATGTTATGTATTATGGTAAGGCGTATTTTCCATATAAAAAATTCAAATTATAAATATAAAAATTGTTTAAATAAATTAAAATATACTTTTTTGTATATATATATGACCGATAACTTCAAATGTACATTGTGTAATTATAGTACAAAAAGGTTTAATGATATTACAAAACATTATGAGACAAAAAAACATAAAAAAAGGGCGCAGCAAATATTAAATAATTGTCCAATAACATGTGAATGTGGGAAAAGTTATAAATTCCAAAGTGGATTTAGTCGACATAAAGTAAGATGTAATTTTAAGAATTCAATAGAACAAGAGAATCAACTAGTTAAAAAAACATCAAGTGAAATTGAAAAATACGATAAAGAAAATTATGAATTAAAAACATTACTGGCTATATTAATTCGTAATCAACAAGAACAACAACGTATTCAATTAGAACAGCAACAAGAACTAATTGAACTAAAAAAGGATATTGTAGAAAAGGTGGAAAATATAAATGTAACAAATAATACAACAATTAATAACAGCTTTAATATAAATGTGTTTTTAAATGAACACTGTAAAGATGCGATAACAATAAAACAATTTCTACATGGATTAAACGTTAGCATAGAAGATATTTTATTATGTAAGACACAGGGTATGGTTGGTAATATGATCCATACCATTACCAGAGCAATAAAAGACCTCAATGTTGAACAGAGACCATTACACTGTACTGATGTAAAACGGGCAACTATTTATTATCATGATGAATTGAGATGGGCAAAAGATACTCACTATAAGTGTATGGATTTTATTATAAAATTTGTGGTTGGTAAACAATTTAAAGCATTAGAAGATTGGGTACAACAACAAGATAACTTTGAAAATAACGAAGAAGCTAAAATGGAATATTTGAAGTTGTCGACAATTTTAGGAAAAGGGTTAACGGATGTGGATAAAAAAGAATTTGAACAAATTGTAAGAGGAACAGGAAAAACAGTTAAAGTTGGATGACGTTATTATATATAATTAATATACAATGTGTTTTTTTCATAGATATAGAGAGAAGATATATAGACAAAAGTTTGAAAAATATAAACACCATGTAACCGATAAATCAAAGGATGAGTGTTGTTTATGTTTAGATACATATGATAATTCAGTATGTGTAAAATTAGATGGATGTGAACATATATTACATAGTCAATGTGCGTGGAGTTATTTTATTGATTATAACAATGATCATTGTCCTTTATGTGAAAGCGATCAAGCAACCTTTAAAAATATTATAAAAAATTGTGGGTAATATATAAATGGCTCCATGGAAAAAAATGAAACCACATAGTAAAAAACAAAGACAAACAATGAAAAAAAAATACGGAAATAAATGTTTTATTGAACCAAAAAATTTAAAACTCCCAATATGTAATAAAAAAAATGGGGAAATCCAATGTAAAGGTTTAAGAGCTGCGCAATATTATACTCAAATACATGTTTCTAAAAAGTTAAAACCTCGCAAAAAATATTTAACAAGACTTAAAAAAATAAAGAAATTAACAAAAAAGTATTGTAAAAATAAAGTATAAATATATTCATATATGGAAATACCCAACGATATATTAAAATATATTATATCATTTTTACCTATTAAAAATAGATTTACATATGATGATCATGGTTGGAGTGAACTTCATAAAGCAGTTTTTAATGGCAGATATATTGTTGTATCTAAAATAGGAAAATACTTTTACTTGGGCGAACACGAAACATTACAAGATTTCGACAATTTTAATACACCAGCGCATATTGCTTGTATGAAAAGCAATATTATAACCTATTATGAAATTATTGGATTTTTTCCAAAGTTAGAAAATATTAAAAATAAACAAGGTAAGGTTCCATTAGATTTATTACCGCAAAGTCCAGTTGGATATCCTTCATTTTTCCCGATTACTTTTTGATTCGTTTTGATAAATATTTACCATTTTTATTTTTTTTATCTTTTTCCATTGTTTTTTTAGTATGACGAATCATATTATCTTTCGTTTTACGTGTCATTTTTTTAGATAATATATGTTATCCTTTAAAGTTTATATCGATTTTAATTATTATATCGATAATAATTATGAATAAAAATACAATTCAAAAATTATTATATATATTTTCTCCCAATATAAAATTTAAAGGACAATCTATAGTTTGTTCGAATCACAATGATTTACCATGTGATTTTTTATTGTTAAAAGAATTGTATTCTTATTTTGATCTAGGTTTGATACATTCATCGAAGTGTTTTCATATTGAACAATTGCCGAATGAATTAAGTAAATATATAATTGAATATTTAAATCAAAATGAAGTAAGTTTAAAAAAAGTAAAAAATTTTTATATGGAATCCTATTATAGATTACTCTTTTTTAAAGAGAGAGACGCATACATACAGTATTTACAAGTAGAAACAAAAAAACAAGAACTATACGCAAATATTAGATTTACGGCATTAGAAATGTTAACTAAAAAGATAGAACGCTTGTTTTCATAACATCCATTATAAAATTAAATGTCAAAATTGGACTTGTAAAAACAGCATATAATTTGTTAGTTTTATTCTTTTCATGGTCAATATAAATATAACATATACCATTGTATTTATTTGTTATATTTATAATATTTTCTTTATTGTTTATATTTAAATCTAATAACAAAATACCGGTATAATCTGTTTCTATATTATTATCTACTATAATACACGATAAATCTGTAATACTTCTTCCACCATTTAAAATAAATGAATGAACGAGCCTCGATGACTTTAGTTTAGAATTATAAATATTATTATTTTCTATAAAATGAAGCATGAAGTCGTTTAATTCTTCCATATTAATAGGTTATGGTATAATGTATATACGAACATTATTATTTATTCAATTTTTCGTGTCCTATTTTGATATAATGAACGTAAATAAAATAATGTTTTTATAGTAGAATTTAAAAATTCATGTATATATTTTTTTATATCATATGGTAGTTCTTTAATATAATAAATAGTAATATAATCATTTATTATACTATTTTTCTCTTCTAATATGTCACTATAATATATGCTATATCTAACAAAATGACGTTCAATTAATTCAATTCGTTTTTTAAAATAATATTTATAATAAAGGAAGAATTTAGAAAAGTCTACATCTTTGGTAGCATTTTCTCTTTTTATAGTTACGACTTTACCATATAAATTTTCTTTAAATGTTGATGTATCATAATATACTTTATCTATGCCTCCGTTAAAACATGCCTGAATAGCATATAATATTTCACGTGGATTACAATTAAAAGCAATTTCAGTGTGATTTCTAATACTGTGTATACATAATATAGATTCGCAATGTTTGGGTATTATATTTTTTAGTTTTTCGTAATACGATAAAATAATATCATTGTTTATTCCTCGTTCATTTTCATTTTGTAATATGATAAAATCCTTCATTTTTTTATTATAAAATATAATATATTTTAATTCAATTATATTTAAGAATATATAGAAATATAATGACGGAATTTATTGTTCTTCTCCGTCTTTAGCACCAGGCATTGTCATTGTAAGGATAAAATCCTCTATAACATAATATAAAAATTCTAGATTCATTATATATATATAAGTATATATTTATATTATTATTTTAGACCTAAATAAATCTTTGACGCAACAACGCCAGCCATCATTTGTGAAATTATAAAACCTAATAATTCATAACTATTAATTTTATTAATTAGAAAAAAATAAAAACTAATTGCCGGATTTAGATGAGCAGGGGAATCAAATGCGACTGTTAAGAATACACTCACTGCTAAACTTATTCCTACAAAAATAGGTAATAGATGTTTTGGGACACTTTTTATAGATACCATAATACCAACAATAAAAAGAAGAGTAAACGTAAATTCTGAAAAATATTTTTTCATTATATTATACATACATATTTAATTACTTTTTGTTAAATTAAAATCGATATATACAGCATCAATATGGATGTCCTTTATATGTATAGACCTAGAAATATTAACATATTGTTTTATGATTTCGCTATATTCAATTGACTCGAGGTAACGATTAAATATCGAATAAGGTTGAAACTGAATATCTTCTTCGATATAAGTTTTTATTTTATACTCTGCCTCCTGATCTTCATCTTGTTTTTCTACACATATAAAACGATTTTTTTTTACAGAAGTGTCTTTTGATAAAATAAGACCAAATACCAAAACAGGATATTCACCTCTTAATGCCAAACATATGTTATTTACACAAAAATCATTTGTCTTAATCTCTGTTTCATTTGACACTGTTACAGTTGTCATGTTTTATAAATCACAAATATACATTTATAAATAATTCAATTTTAAAAACAACATAGAGAGTTATAATTAATTTATAAACATAATGGTAACTTCATCTGGCGAAAGCATTGGTATTGATTTGGGAACAACATATAGTTGTGTTGGTGTTTGGCAAAATGATCGTGTTGAAATTATAGCAAATGAAATGGGAAATCGAACAACGCCATCATATGTTTCGTTTAATGATACAGAGAGATTAATTGGCGACGCAGCTAAAAATCAATCTTCCATGAATCCAGAAAATACAATTTTTGATGCGAAACGTCTAATTGGTCGTAATTTTAATGATAGTAATGTTAAAAATGATAGCAAACATTGGCCTTTTAAGGTAAAGACAGACTCAAATAATAAACCTATATTTGAAGTTTCATTTAAAAACGAACTAAAAACATTTTCTCCCGAAGAAATTTCATCTATGGTATTGGTTAAGATGAAAGAAGTTGCTGAAGCTTATTTGGGGAAAAAAGTAGAAAATGCGGTTATTACTGTTCCTGCTTATTTTAACGATTCGCAGCGTCAAGCAACCAAGGATGCTGGTGTAATTGCTGGTCTAAATATTCAACGTATTATTAATGAGCCCACCGCCGCAGCTATTGCGTATGGACTAGATAAAAAGGAAGAAGGTGAAAAAAATGTTTTAATTTTTGATTTGGGCGGAGGAACATTTGATGTATCATTGCTTACAATTGACGAAGGTATTTTTGAAGTAAAGGCCACAGCAGGCGATACTCATTTGGGCGGAGAAGATTTTGATAATCGCATGGTTGAACATTTTTCTCAGGAATTCAAACGTAAATTTAAAAAAGATATTATGGGAAACAATCGTGCATTACGTCGTTTGAGAACCGCATGTGAACGAGCAAAGCGAAGTTTGTCTACACAATCACAAGCACACATTGAAATTGATTCTTTATATGAAGGGGTTGATTTTAATTCAACTATTACTCGTGCTCGTTTTGAAGATATTAATAATGATTATTTCCGTAAATGCATGGAACCAGTTGAGAAGGTCTTGCTCGACTCAAAGATATCTAAATCGAATGTGGACGAAGTTGTTTTGGTTGGTGGTTCAACTCGTATTCCAAAAATTAAAGAATTATTGAGTAATTATTTTGGAGGAAAGCAACTTTGTAATTCGATTAATCCAGATGAAGCAGTTGCTTATGGAGCAGCCGTTCAAGCTGCTATTTTGAGCGGCAAGAATGAATCTGAAAAATTATCAGATCTTTTACTTCTTGATGTTGCGCCTCTTTCGCTTGGATTGGAAACAGCGGGAGGCATCATGACTCCACTTATTAAACGAAATTCAACGGTCCCGTGTAATAAAAGTCAAACATTTTCAACTTATGCTGATAATCAACCGGGTGTTCTAATTCAGGTATATGAAGGAGAGCGTTCAATGACAAAAGATTGTAATTTATTGGGAAAATTTACTCTTGATAATATTCCTCCGATGCCACGAGGACAGCCTCAGATTGAGGTCGCATTTGACGTAGACGCAAACGGAATTTTGAATGTAAGTGCGGTTGAAAAGTCGACTGGTAAAGCAGAGAATATTACGATTACAAATGATAAAGGTCGCCTGAGTGAAGAAGATATTGAGAGAATGGTTCAAGAAGCTGAAAAATATAAAGCACAAGATGAAGAGATGAAGCAAAAAATAGAATCAAAATCGAATCTTGAAAATTTCATATTTACAATTAAAAGTCAAATTAACAATCCAGAATTTAAGAGTGATGATCATGGTTGGAGTGAACTTCATAAAGCAGTTTTTAATGGCAGATATATTGTTGTATCTAAAATAGGAAAATACTT
>MDTB01224166.1_pt1 | contig 12144 bp, 12 predicted proteins | sample 811161 | NCBI WGS metagenome assembly MDTB01 (sample SAMN05326650, study PRJNA326480) | marine metagenome | isolation source: seawater | place: Mediterranean Sea | collected 2009 | reverse complement strand
CCTCATTGCAGACATCATACAAATGATTTCATTTACAACTGCCAAAGACTCGTTGATTGGTTGTCCCTCAACATAAAAGTCTTGAGTATCGTTTTCATAGTCTGAGGGGTAGGCCGCGAGGGCAAAAAAACTTGGTAAGACGAAAAACAGGAAGATATGTATTCGCATTTTTTACTCCGTTTCCAGAATAGTAATTGCGGCAGGAAGCTCGAAACCTAATAGGTTTGTGTTAGCACTTATAATCTGGTCCTCCTGTGATACCGTTACCGTGCGTATAACTTGAGTCGAATTTCCGGCACTATCTGATGCAGTATATGACAAGGTATACGTGCCGAGAGCACTGCCAACGATACCGCTCGAACTCACTGACACGGTACCGTCAACTAAATCAGTTGCGCTCACCCCGGGCTCACTATATGTATTTCCAAAGGCGATCGCCATCGTTGCACCTCCAGTAAGCTCTATTACTGGAGAGCTGCTGTCCGTGACCGATATCAGCCGTTGAGCGGAGGACCTATTGCCCGATTTATCGATTGCAGTATAGTTAATTACGTAGATGCCGGCCGCCGATCCTACTTCGCCGGTCCTAACAACCGACACTTCACCGTCTTGGTCATCGGTTGCTGTAGCACCCTGATCAAGGTACCTGATACCTTGCTCATGAACCATATTGTCGGGACCTGTCAGTGTTATGACCGGTGGTATGTCGTCTAATATGACTCCCCATTGGCCAAGAAGTCCGCCGATCTGTGTTTGGAGATCTTGAAAGTAACTATTTTCTAGTCGCTGGCTACCAGATGGCGCACTCCAGTTACCATTTACGTCGCCCATCAAGATGCCAACAAAATTAACGTTTGACTGGTTTGCGTTTTCGAGCACGCTGCCGCTAACATCTGAAATCACACTACCTTTATTGGTTCGATACCCGCCGTTTCCGTTGTTGAGTGATTCATCCCAGAAGTCAAATTTCTCTTCGACAAAAACCCATCTTCTTGGGGTTGAGTTTGGAAGTTTTACTGCCATCTTAAGAACGGCTAAAGCGTCTGCGGATGTTACCCTCTGGTCACCATTGATGTCGGCCGCAATGTATTGGTAGGGAGACACGATTGCGGGCACTCTCGGTCCTGCTCCGTCTGGATCTGGATTAGGGTTGATACCCACCGCGATTTTTAACGCGGCCAGTGCATCAGCGGAACTGATTACAGACCCTGTTTCTGCTTCAGAAATTTCTTTCGATGCAATAAGACGTTTTCCGAACGTATCTCCTGCTACGATACTGAAAGAGCCGGAGGCGTCGGAACTTGTCTCAGCAAGTGTACTACTAAACTCATTTTCTGTTAGCTGAAGTTGCACCTGGTTGAGAAGTGCCTGGTTTTTCCAAAAATACACCTTACCTGACAAAGTATTTTGATCCGTCTTTCGTGAATTTAGGATTTGTTTTTTAAGAGAGCCACGTAGTGTTTTTGCCCATGCTACCGATCTTTTGATCGAAGGTGGCGCCGATATGTTGTCATCGGTTGGGACGTCGGCGTGGAGATGTCCACACGTAAGTAAGGTGTAACACAGCGTTAAGTAGACACGCATAGCTTGTAAGCCTCCTACAAATTTTCAGACAGAGATGATTTGCAACTGCTGTCTTTTATTATGATTGAAAAGTCTTACACTTTGTTTGGATAATTGTACCTACACAGGCGCGCCAAGGCTATTAGTATCACCTAATCACAAGTCAGGGAAGCTCTAGACCTCAGATTTGGTTTAGTATTTCGGAAATTGTGTTCAACCTTTGTTTAGGATTTGTCATTTCCAGAAGTGTTTGCATTGTTTCTGAATCAAATCGAAGCAGCTGAAATATTTTGAAAGAAAACGATATGGGATCAACTGATAGCCACGAAATCCTGTCAAAACCATTCACTTGGGGCGGCGATTCGAGGCTTGTCAACATTGTAAGAGAGTTGACAATTTTTGTTTGCAGTGGCACCAGAGCCTCTGACTCAGTACTATCGTCATGCAATTCAGAGCACTTGGCAATGCGATAAGGAAGTGTCTGAATTTCTTCAATTAGCTTGTAACGTTGCGCTATATTTATGGTTACATAAAGCCTCCCGTCCTTTGTCTTTTCCGGAGGGTTGCAAAATCCTGCGCTGAAGATCGTCCTTGGCTGATATGTAGCCTGGTTTGAGGTGAGCACTTCTTGCAAGGAGGAGTTCTTTTTTGCAGGACTTATCTGTTTTTCGATGTTACAAACTGCAATCATCTGGTTTCTGGCAACCGACTCCTCCACCATTTTCCGATATCTGGGCTCGAAAACATGTAGTGGGACTTCAGTACCTGGAAACGCCACCATATCCGGTATAGGGAAAATAGCAATTTTAGCAAATTCTTGCATTTGCGGGGAATCTCTAGAGGATTACATTGAAACACATTCATGATGTGTTAGCGAAGATTAATATGTTTTTCTTGGGTGTACAATCGAAATTGAAATTTTTATCGATTAGTTATTTCGAAAATTTTAGCCGGTGTAGACGAGCAAATAAAAGAAGGTTAAAAAGAAGTTTTCTTTGGAGGGGTTGAAAAAGGCTCAGCTAAGTTATCCTTGATATTGCTGTAGATTTGATAGTACCCCAGTGGATGGTTGCAGGGGTATTTTTTGGGTATTTTGAAAATCGGGTTTTTTGGCTCTAACCGAGGTAACGGTCTAAGTCTTTTAAGGTAGCTTGTGTAATCTCGCCACGAGGTTTACGCATTTTGCCGAGAAGCCTCTCAAAAATTAAGAGGTGTTAGGCCAAAAAATATTATTGAAAATTTTGATGTAGCCAACCAGGTTGCCATGCGGGTGGGCCTTCGCTCATTGGGTTCAGTCAAATTTGATTGGTTGATAAACGTTGCGGGTTTGCTCAGGCCAGTAACTTTTTCAACTTTTCATCAATCTTTAGTACCTGAATAGTTAAAAGTAAATGCGGTTGGGCCTGTTCTTATGGTGCAGATATTTTTGCCATAGTTCCCGCAACATCCTGAAATCGGGATGTTGATAAGTAAACTGGGCTCAAAAAAAGAAAATTCCTCCAGAGGCAGTTACGGGTATAGAATGTCAAAAAGCGCACTAAATATGGCAGGAAAAAGTATGAGTGAAGAGTTGCGTTCTCGGGGAATAGCACTGCTCTTATTGCATCAAGGTTTTGTCAAGACAGGTATAACGGGATTTAGAGGCAACATAAATCCGTCGGACTCGGCGAGGGCATTAATCAAAACAATCAATGTAAAAAGTTTGAGAGACAGCGGTTCATTTTTTAATATCGATGAAAACAAACTTCCGTGGTGATTATTTGCCTCCTTGTTAGGACATAGTGGAAGATATAATAAGAGCGGGCGGGGGAGGAGAATATATGGAGCGTAAGCATTGGCTGAAACAAGTTGTTGAGGATATTATCGATCCACAAAGACCGATAATCGATCCACACCATCATCTTTGGCGAGATAAAACGGTTGATGATTATCAACTCGCTGATCTATGGGAGGACACCGATTCTGGGCACAATATAATTGGTACGGTTTTTGTAGAGTGTAGTGCGGATTATCGTAAAGAAGGCCCAGAGGCTCTGCGTCCAGTTGGAGAAACCGATTTTGTATCAGCAGAGGCAGAAATTTCTTTAACAGAAATGGCGGATGGAAGACCACCTATTTTAGGCATCGTCAGCCATGCGAATCTAAGACTTGGGGATGCTGTTGAGGAAGTCATTGGTGCTCATTTGGATGCAGGTAAGGGGCGTGTAAAGGGAATTCGTCACTCCGCCGCATACTATCCAGATCCACCTGCCGTTGATCGTTATGCAGGTCGAGTCAAACATTTGTTGCTCGACTCGGATTTTCGGCGTGGGTTTGCGAAGTTGGCGCCCGCTGGTATGTCTTTCGATGCATGGCTTCTTCACACTCAGATTCGTGAGTTGATAGATTTAGCTTGGACATTTCCTGAGACAACGATCATATTTGATCATTTTGGAGGGCCTTTAGGTATTGGTCCATACAAGGGGAAGCAGTCTGAGATATATCCGCGGTGGAAGCGAGATGTAGCTGATTTAGCAGAGTGTGACAATGTTGTAGCAAAACTTGGGGGGCTTGCAATGATGATAAATGGTTGGGGTTGGGATGAACGTGAGTTACCAGCATCATCCGATGATATTGTTCGTGCTCACCAAGATTATTACTTGCACATGATCGATTGCTTTGGTCCACGGCGGTGTATGTTCGAGAGTAATTTTCCAGTAGACAAAGTATCGGTTTCTTATGCCGTGCTTTGGAATGCATTTAAAAAGATCGGACGCCGTTTTAATCAGGAGGAAAATGGACTTCTTTTTGAAGGCACAGCAAAACGGGTTTATCGGTTGTAGGTTTATGTTGCCTCAAACAGTGCAGAGGCACCTTGACCGCCTCCAATACACATGGTTACCACACCATATTTTTTTTTCCTTCGTTTGAGTTCCCGCAGGATATGCCCAGCCATGCGGGATCCCGACATACCGAATGGGTGCCCAATTGATATGCTTCCCCCGTTGACATTGAATATTTCATTATCAATGCCCAGGTTATCCCTACAGTAAACACACTGAGAGGCGAACGCCTCATTTAGCTCCCACAGATCAATGTCATGGATATTCATACCTGCGTTCTTTAGCAGTCTTGGTACAGAGAATATGGGGCCTACACCCATTTCGTCAGGCTCACAACCCGCAACCGTAAAACCCCTAAAGATTCCAATTGGGTTCAGCCCTAACTGCTCTGCTCGACGGGCACTCATCAGGAGTGTCATTGATGCCCCATCACTCAGTTGAGAAGAGTTGCCAGCGGTTACAGAACCATCTGTGGAGAACACTGGGCTCAGTGCGGCCAATCCTTCTAGTGTCGTATTGGGTCGATTGCACTCATCGGAATTAACTGAGACAGTTGATAGAGACGTCTCGCCTGTCCGCCGGTCAATCATCCTCATTGAAGTGCTCATAGGGACTATTTCGTCCCGCATAAGCTCTCGCTCGACCGCCCTCGCATAACGAATCTGGCTTTGAAGGCTATATTCGTCTTGAGCCTCTCTGGAAATTTTGTACCGCTTTGCTACCACTTCTGCTGTTTCGCCCATACTCATAAAGATATTGGGTCGCTTGCTTAGCAAGACCGGATTTTTTTGATAATGGCCCTCTTCTTGACGCTGAAACATTGAAATAGATTCGGCGCCGCCAGCCATTGCGATTTGAGTTTGACCTGAGGCGATTTGGTTTGCTGCGAATGCAATAGATTGCACACCGGACGAGCATGCACGGTTAATTGTTGTGGCCGCGGTATTAGCCGACAGTTTTGAAAGTAATACTCCCAATCGAGCAACATTACTACTTTGTTCACCAATAGGCTCTGCAACACCGAGGATAACATCCTCTACCTCCTCAGGCATAATTTCTTGATTCCGGTCGAGTAAGGAATTTATGACATGTGCGGTCATGTCATCTGAGCGTGTAAGATTAAAACTGCCTCGATATGATTTTGCTAGACCAGTCCGCACACTGTCTATAACAACTACTTCCCTCATATAAACCCCGTTTTTATTTAAGTGTACCACCAATAGAAACTCTTGTTTCTCAAATGTGAGTAATAATAAGCTTTAGAGATTGACTTCGGGAGGAGGATTGCCCTTATAAAATTGTATTGATCACACGGTTTCGTATTTTCTTGGATGAAAAAGACATGGTCTGAGAATATCCATTGCCGGTGACTTCTACTTCAAAATAGTTGTCCTCTTGAGTTTTAGTTCCGAGGGTAATTTCAAAGAATAACTCGTCGGGCATTTGCTCCAACGCAAAGCGCCCCAAGATTATCAAGTTTCTTTTAGAGTTATCCTGCTCTCCATTTGACGGGGCGAGCGACAGCATGATTCCCTCCAGGTGGAGGGCATTATTATCGTTATCTAGTAGCTGAACATGATTTTGTATGTGCCGTTTTATTTCATCATAGCTCGAGGCAAATTCTCCTTGGGAAAGGATTTCATTTTTGTCTTTGTCAAAGGCTAAGAACATCGATTCGGGGGTAGCCAGAACCAAAAAACCTCCTCCATTGGTGATGTTCAAAGTTCCATGACGCCCATCCATAAGATGAGCGCTCGCAAATGTAGTTAAGCAGAGTAAACTAAAAATCAAAGTGGCCAAATGCAAAATCGGTGAAGGTTTCACCGCAGTCACAGGGCTCCGTTCACGCATCGCTGGAGAAATGGAAATGTATCCGTTGCAAAATAATGGTAGATACCTTGGGGAAACTCTGGGGTCGTGCCCGTACGCCCGTTACATGCATCGAGGTGACCGCTTCCTTCAATATACTCATAGTCTTGCGTAAATGTTCCCATCGGGTACAGAGAATCATCAGCTCGGTTTGGGTCGGATGTAGTTTTCAACTGATAACTGCTCTGGATGGTTATAACTTCAGAACTTGCGTCCATCGCATCGCTGTAACCGTAACGAGCATAGATGGGAAAACCATCTGCAGCCCACCCGATATGGGTCATTGCGACCCCTTTATTTAGTTTGGTAACGAAGCCCTCTGGTATGCCGTGGTAATGATATGCGCCAGTGGGCTGAACATGAGCGTGATTTTCGTCATCCCCGAAATTAAATGAGGTCTGTCCCAATGCTTCAATACTCCAGCTTCCCAGCATCGGTGGCGCCATAGCGCAACTAGTACCATTGTCACTGCAGGTGCCAGCTGTGCCTGCGTCGATCTTAACTCCGTTTAATATATAACCAGTTACTCCCCGAGGGCCTCCCATAGTTGTTGACGTAGACGTTGTTTCTGGATTCAAGGTAAAAGCCGCTGATACAGACTGTGTAGAGATTGTGTTTGGATTTCCGGAATTTGGAAAGATACCCACAGAGTGATCCGGAATCCCATTTGCAGTGAGTGTTCTCTCAGTTCCATCACAAGACCACCTTGCCCAACTCTGCATATCAACAGAGGCGGAGTCATTGAATGCATCATAAGCATAGGAGCATTCTACGTCCTGAGTCCCTGCGTTTGGGGAGTTTGCAGAGGTATCTACTGAAGTCTGCGAAGAATCATTAATGCCGTTGTTTTCTGCGGACACTTCATTTGTTGCAGAAGTCATACTGTCAGACGTGGCCGATTGATTGGTGCCTCCGCCACCACAAGCTGCGATCAGCGTCAAAGCCGATAAAATAGAGGTCAAATGGAGATTTTGCATGATTATGAGTCTCGAAATTTAAAGGTATTCTCTGAAACTAACGGCTTGAAAACCAAGATAGTTGCATGTGATAACGATTTATTTATTAGAGATCACTGGAACATAGACTTTTTCCTATTCAATGAACAGGGCGGTGGAGCAAGCTATTTTTTTTCTTCCCGCAAACTCTTTTTCTTTTCAAGACTAATTTTATCTTTCATGCTCATGACATATGCTGCGATTGATAATACCAAAATAGCTCCGGCTTCTGCCAAGACAAGGAATGCATCCATCTCTTTGCTCTGCATCACAATTAGCCGACACAGTGCAGTAATGGCAATTATGATAGGTAAGGTTACGGGAATACGACTGGTGCTGTAAAACGCACCTACCATCCCAATTATCTCGACAAAGATAAATAGCATGAATAGGTCGGCTAAAAGCACCTGCTGAGAAAGCACCATTCCATAAATATGCTGGATCGATGCTATACACGTCGCGACACCAATTATCCCTAAGAGAATTTTCTCGCTTAGCTCGGTGGTCCAGCTTAGTCCGTTAACAAGTTTCAGAAATTTTTTGTTCATCCTTTGACCGCCTCGAACCTCGAGTTATTTATTATTTATATCAGTATTGTCGACCAAAGTGGGGTAGCTATGCAATCGACGAAGATTGATTTTTCTCGATCGTAAGCTTCGAGTAGTCACTATTTCCTGATTTAGTTATGCTTACGCTAATAATCACTGGGTGTTGTTGAATGATGTCATCACTTTATAAAATCCCAAGGCATGTTATTTTCAGGGGTTTAAAAACAGCTATAGTAGTTGGGACTATTCTTTTGTTGATCAATCAATGGCATGCACTATTTGGAACGGCGGAATTTAGATGGCGTGCTGCCATACTGACGTATGTGGTCCCATTTGCTGTGTTCATATACAGTTATGTCACAAACTTGCCAATTTATTCTGATTAATCAAACGCTATGAAGAGCTCTGGAGTAATGATTGTCATCGAAAAATCAAAGGTCTGAGCTGTGATTTCAGGAGATTGTGATTCCAGGTTCACAAAGGTTGCCGATGTGTTCAGGAGAGCGATCATGAGTGGCCATGAGTTGGGAGCTACCCTTGCAATTGAGTACGATGGTCAGATGGTAGTTAACCTCTGGGGTGGGTATCGAGATAAACAGCGAAAGCATTCGTGGGCCAATGACACAATTGTGAATGTGTTTTCTGTCACAAAAGGTGTCGTCGCAATCTGTGCAGCCCGTCTGGTTGAGCAAGGGAAGCTCGATTTACACCAGACCGTGGCGCATTACTGGCCCGAGTATGATTGCGAAGGCAAAGGTGCGACAAAAGTTTTTGACCTCCTGTGCCATCGCGCTGCCATGCATGGGTTTCGCGATTCAATACTTGAGGGGCATTGGCACGACTGGAACTTCTTCACGAAAATGCTAGCGCATCAGCGCCCTTTTGGAGTGCCCGGTGCTAAGCAAAGCTACCACGCACTCACATTCGGTTGGTTGGTGGGAGAGCTTATCAAACGTGTTGATGGACGCTCGGTTGGCCACTACTTTCAAGATGAGATTGCTAGACCACTCGATTTAGATTTTAAGATTGGTCTTGATGCATCGGATATCGCACGATGCGCTGAGAAAGTAATGTCGAGAACGCCAAAGATCTTACCTGGCATTGATTTTATGCGTTATTGCCCTGACTTCATATTACCAAAAACCCTGAAAAATATTAAGGATGCGGTATGCTGTGACGATTTCCATGTGGCGTTCCCTGCAAATCTTGACCCAGCAACGACTGTCAACTCCCAAAGTTGGCGGTTAGCTGAGATCCCTGCTGCTAATGGCCATGCAACGGCCGCCAGCCTCGCAATGCTCTACGGTATCTTGAGCAATGGCGGTAACCGAAATGGATTTAGGTTATTGGCGCCCGAAACGATAGATATTGCTACGAAGATTCAGTCAAATGGACCTGATACAGTGCTATTCGGACTTCCTTTTAAATTTGGACTTGGATTTATGGTAGATTCGCCGACTACTCCGATTTCGAGCACTAAACGACGATTTGGTCACTCAGGCATCGGTGGTGAGACCGCTTTCGGAGATCTCGAAAATGGGGTTGGGTTCGCTTTTTTGAGTAACCGACAGCACGGTCTAAGAGACCTCTACAAGACTACAAATCAGCTCTCTCGTGCGTTTTATCGTTTGCTATGATCGTTTTTTTACAACGTGGTGTTTGGATCCTTGTTAAAATCAGCCGCGATTGAGGTGGTTCGCTTCCCAGATTTACAAGATAACGAACAACTGGTGACATTTCATGAGTAGACTTTGGCTGTTTTTTAAGGAGGTTGCGTTGGCTGAGCGGACGTAAGCTATTTGTGTTCTATGAGCGCCTTCAGACTGAGTTGGCAGATCTTAGTGGGGCTTTGGTCGATACGTTAACCTATGTCGGCATTACTGTGTTCACAGAGTTTTTCCTGATGAGGCGTGACCGGATCATGAACTTTGCGCGTTAACTTCATTAAAAAGGTTGGGGTAGCGATTTATGGTAAGAGCTTTATCTCGATTGGGAAGTTAACACCTGCAGCGGCGGCAGGCATCAATTGGGTGCCTGTCGCGCGCCTAAAAGCCACTTTTTAGGAAGAGAGATGTTGTACCACCAAAAACCGTCGGACTTGCAAGGTTGGCATTTGACAAGGCATGCGAAGAAGACTATCACATGTTTAGCGACAGGAAAGACTTATGATCGATTTTACTTTGGCCAGTCAGCTAGAGACGCAGCGAGCGGACTCGGATAAAAATATGCTATCGTTTTTACGCGAGCCTGTAGATGTCGCGGGGCAACCGCCAAGCAAGAGCAATACCTTTAAAGCTTTGTTATCCTGATGGCAGATTGAGCATTATGAGCGATGTTGATGAACAAGATTTGGGCGGACACATTAGTGGATTTGGAAGCCCAATATACAGGAACTATGTGCTTGTTGCTCTCACCCTCGTATACACTCTCAATTTTATAGATCGAACACTTATTGCGGTCGTTGCTCAACCAATAATACATTCTTTTGGCCTGACTGATGCTCAGTGGGGACTACTGTACGGACCACCATTTGCAATTTTTTATGCCTTTATGGGGCTGCCGATTGCCCTTTTGGCTGATCGGTCAAATCGCGTAAAAATAATCACGGTTTGTATTGTATTATGGTCCGTGATGACTGCACTATGTGGGGTTGCGGCCGGTTTCGTTACTCTTCTATTATTCAGGGTCGGTGTTGCTGTCGGTGAAGCGGGTTGTACACCTCCCGCCAACTCTCTGATCGGTGACTATTTTATTGCTAAAAAAAGAGCTTCAGCGCTGAGTATCTATTCTACGGGAGTTATGCTGGGTGCCGTTCTCGCTAATTTATTTGGTGGCCCAATAGCGCAGATGCAAGGAACAGATTTTGATGCGTGGCTTAAAGGTGTTGGTATTGGATGGATTTTTTCACAGGTCGATTGGAATCTTGTAGAGGGATGGCGCATTGCGTTTGTTATTGTTGGTCTCCCTGGTGTTCTGGTGGCTTTGATGGTGCTTTTCACTATAAAAGAACCGCCCAGAGGGTATTCCGATCCGCCCGGGTTGGTGGCCGATATGCCAGTGCACTGGGGCATGGCTTTCAGTGAGTTGCGTAACAAGCCTACATTTTGGTGGATGGTGGCTGGAGCATCTATGGTAGCGTTTGTTGGCTATGGGATTAATAGTTTCCAAGCTCCCCTTCTTCAACGACTACATGGACTTAATGTCAGGGATGCTGCGGTAAATTTTGGTGCACCGTTTGCTTTTATGGCTGCGATAGGAACCTTTATTGGGGGGTACATTACTGAAAAGCTGACCCCCCACTGGAGGACGGCGGTAGCATGGGTGCCAGCCTTAGGCTTGCTCATTGCTGCGCCTCTTTACATTTTTGCTTTCTATTCTAAAGATTTAAATCTGGTATTATTTTTTTGGGGCACTGCGACCATGTGCCATTTTTCTTACCTCGGCGCTCAATACACCATCGGGCAGGGTGTTGTTACCAATCGATCACGTGCCGCAGCGATAGCGGTGTTACTTATAGCAGTCTCTTTGGTGGGAAACGGTCTCGGACCATATTTTGTGGGATTGTTGAGTGACTTTTTTATGGCATTAACACTGGAAATGGTCGACCTGACTCAGCATCTGACTCCATCCACCTGTTTGTCGGATGTAAATGATTATGATGAAGGTCAGAAGCACCTATGTGCGGTGGCCTATGCAACAGGCCTGCAAAGAGCTATGTCGGCGACGGTCTGCCTATTCGCCATTGCTGCCTTCTGTTTTATTGTCTCCTCGAAAAATTTAGAGCGCGATTTTGTTGCAGAGCTATAAGGAGTGAGTATTTATGCCTTCGAAAAATGATGTCGGTATAATTAGAAAGCCAGATTTAATTTTGAGACTGAGGATGTTTTTTCGAGATAATTTGGGTAACCTCTGAAGAGGTCCGTGTGGAAATTCATGAGACCGGTGTGAAACTGTACTGGATGATCACTTTAGTTTGGTTGGAACTCAAAGCATATGGTAAAAAAAGAACAAGAACTACGAATTGAGCTTGCTGCGTGCTTCCGAATATTTGATTACCTCGGCTGGACGGAACTTGTATACAATCATATTACGGTCAAAGTTCCGGGGGAGAAGGCCCATTTTCTGATCAATCCATTTGGTTTTCACTACGGTATGATTTGTGCCTCGGACCTTGTCAAGATGGATATCGAAGGGAACTTGGTTGACGATTCGCCCAACTCTGTTAATCCAGCCGGAATTATTTTGCACACAGCGATTCACTCGGCTAGGTGCGATATCAACTGTATCATCCATACCCATACCGATTCCGCTATGGTGGTAGCTTGTCAGCAGCAGGGTTTGCGGTAT
>MDTB01160533.1_pt1 | contig 12144 bp, 9 predicted proteins | sample 811161 | NCBI WGS metagenome assembly MDTB01 (sample SAMN05326650, study PRJNA326480) | marine metagenome | isolation source: seawater | place: Mediterranean Sea | collected 2009 | reverse complement strand
ATGACGTGGCTGGGAATTGTCCCTGCCCTGCAAGCGCTCGAGTATGCACATCGCCTCGGCTACTCCCATGGCTACCTCTCACCCGATACGATCTGTCTCGACAGCAACGGTCACATAAGACTATTCAACTTTGGCTTGCCGGTTTCAGAAAACCGCTGGTCGAATGAAGACGTCTCACTGAAACAACCAGACCCGGTTGTGGTTCAGATCAGGCGAGATCGATTTGCCATGGCTTGCGCCATCCATGAAGCCATGACAGGACAGGTCTGGAACGGACGTATTGCGGAGGGCATCGTAGAGACCCCACTGGGTCAAGCAGTCGCTACACTGATCGACGCTGATGGACGCGGTATCGATCTCTCACAACTGAGGCAGCTCGTTGTCGGTCATCTGGAAAATACGACACACCTTGTACCGGATACTCGAGAAAACACACTACCGCCACCACGTTCAACGACCACGAATTCTGTTCCGGCCAGTGGCTCCCGATCGATACCTCTCTCGTGGGCTATTGGAGGACTCGCAGCTATGGCGGTGCTTGCGGTCTTGTTTGCCGCGATTGCACCCGGTACAGATGACACCCTGGCATTGCCGGAAGTGAGACCCGCCCTGGCTCAACAAGCCGTTTCCAGTGAACCCTCAGAACCCTCGCTCACACCGCTTGAGCAGGCGAGACAGGAACATTATCAAAGTGAAGGCAGAGAACTTGCCGATGAAATACTGCGACTGCAGGTGCAACTGGAAGACGTGGGCGTCAGTCTCTGGGCTACAGAGGCATGGGACCGTTCACGTGACATGTCCGATGAAGCAGATACCGCCTTTCGGGACACCCGGTTCGAAGATGCCATGACCGGCTATCGAGCGACACGGGATCTGCTTCAGGAAACGTTCGAGCAACGAACGGTGGCTCGTGACAGGTTTCTGCAGACCGGTCGCGAGGCGCTGTTGGCCGGCGACCATCAGCGCGCCATCATCGACCTGTCGATTGTCAATTCCCTCGATCCCGAGCTCCCCGAGATTGATGCGCTGCTCACGCGTGCAGAGAATCTGGCAGAGACCATTGACCTGACCCGACACGGTATCGCGCTGATGTCGGCGCGGGACTATGAGGCAGCAGAGCAGTCACTATCCGCTGCCTTTAACCTGGACCCGGACTGGGCGCCCGCAAACAACGCCCGTAAGGAGCTCCAGGCTCTACTTCAGGTGATCGCATTTAACGACGTGATGTCCGCGGGGTTCGCGGCGCTGGCCGACGACAATTTCCAGGAAGCAACAAAGCGCTTTGAGGAAGCCGCGCTGGTTCAACCGGACTCTGAAGCACCCAAAGAAGCTCTCGCCCAGGTGTCCACACAGAATCAATCTTCGAAGGTTCAGCAGCTGTTGGCCGACGGTGCGGCGAACAATCAGGCAGAACGCTGGCAGGCATCACTCGATGCATACTCGGCAGCAATTGAATTGGATCCAACGGTGGTCACCGCTGTTTCGGGTGCCACGCTCGCCGAAGTCCGGATCAAGCTGGACGATGGCATGGAAGGGTTCATCGCTCATCCCATACGACTGACGACGGACGATGGGCTTTCACAGGCCAGACAGCTACTCCAATCTGCCGCGCGTGCAAGACCCGCGGGTCCTCGCCTGCGTCGTCAAACCGACCAGCTCGCCGCGTTTATTTCAGTCGCGCGAATACCCGTTGACCTGGTGATTGAATCGGACCGGGAGACCGACGTGACGATCTACAAAGTGAGCAATCTGGGCAGGATCGCATCCGAGTCGATGACCCTGGCACCTGGTGCGTACACCGTCGTAGGCAAACGACGAGGTTATCGCGACGTTCGCCATGAACTGACCCTTCTGGGCGGTCAGCCACCAGCGACCTTGTATGTGGCCTGCAATGAGAAAGTACAGCCATGAGCCAAACTGACACCCCAACCGACAACCGGGTCGTTGAGGCCACAACGTTTACACGCGCTGCGGCGAGCGAACAGAGAGCACTGCTTAGGATCAGTCCGCTCACAGTTTCTCTGGGTGGAGTGTTTGTCCTGTTGTTGATCGCCGCAACGTTCATGTTTGGCGCTCGCGCAGTTCGATTTGAAGTCTCACCGGACGGTGCCGGGATCAACATCACCTCCGGATTCAGCTATCAGCTGGGGGAGCGATATCTGATGTTGCCAGGGAGCTACTCGGCGACGTTCACTGCAGAAGGTTTTGAATCGTTGACCCGGTCTTTTGACGTGAGTGAAGAACCTGATCAGACGCTCAGCATCACACTTACCCCGCTACCTGGCATCCTGACCATCCAGACACACCCTGAAGTCGCAGCGCTGATTTATATCGACCAGGTTGAAGTAGGGACGACTCCGCTCACCCTGAACGAGATCGAAGCTGGACTGCGGGATGTCCGCATCGTACCTGAGCGCTACTTCCCGGTTGATACGGAAATTGATATCACGGGTCAGCGCATCGAACAAACCCTGACCACAGATCTGACACCCGCCTGGGCCGACATATCTCTCACGACTCTGCCTGCCGGCGCAACAATCGCCATCGACGCCGAGGACGTTGGCACGACTCCCGATACATTCGAAGCACTAGATGGCGAGCGACGGTTGACCGTCAGCAATACAGGATTCAAGACCGTTGAAAGGACACTCACGGTGGAAGCTGGTGTCTCTCAACAATTGCCAGACCTCATGCTTGAGAAGGCAGACGGCCGTCTCTCTCTAACCAGCGCACCTTCAGGGGCGAGTGTCACCGTCGATGGGCGATATCTCGGGTTGACGCCGCTCGACGTCAAACTGCCCCCCGCCAACGACGTCAGGTTGACGTTAACCAAAGCCGGGTTTAATGCGGTAAGCCGATCTTTGCCGATCCGACCCGAAGAAGACGCCACCATCCACACCGATTTCAGACCGGTATTGGGAAAGATACAACTCTCGGTCACACCTGCCGATGCCGTCCTGTACATCAACGACGTCCAGCATGGACCCGCCTCCGGTGCATTGTCGCTGACCGCTCGAGAGCATAGCCTGTCCATCAGGCTTGATGGCTACGCGACTTATGACACAGTCGTCACACCCAAACCCGGGCTCACGCAACAATTGCTGGTTGCGCTGCAGACCGAAGAAGCTGCCCGTATTGCTGCCATCGCACCTTTGTACACCAGTCAGGGTGGTCCTGAACTGACGCTGATTCTCCCGGGAGAACTGAGCATGGGAGCTGGTCGTCGGGAACCAGGGCGGAGATCAAACGAGATCGAGAAGCAGGTCGTTCTTACCAGAGCGTTTTACCTCAGCAACCGCGAAATCGACAACGCAACATTCAAGCGCTACGACAACACCCATGATTCCGGGATTCTTGGCCGATCGCGGTTATCCCACGATGATCGACCCGTTGTGAACGTCAGCTGGCTAGGAGCCGCGAGGTTCTGCAACTGGCTCAGCGAACAGGACGGGCTGACTCCCGTCTACACGATCACGGTTAACGGTGCTGAGATCAGTCAACCGATGGGCAACGGGTACCGATTGCCAACGGAAGCCGAATGGTCCTACGCGGCCCGGTACTCGGATGGCAAACCCACCCGTTTTCCGTGGGGAGACAACATGCCTCCCGCCGACATTCATGCCAACTATGCCGATCTCACCGCCGACAAGATGGTGCCCTACATCATCGCTGACTATAACGATACGTTTCGCGGGCCCGCTCCCGTCGGTTCTTTCGAACCCAACAATTTCGGAATCTACGATCTCGCCGGAAATGTCTCGGAGTGGATTCACGATAACTACTCTATCGCTATCCCTCGCGAAACACTGACCGACCCCGTGGGTCCTGACAGCGCAAGCCACCGTGTGATCCGTGGCTCGAACTACACCCATGGTCGATTCAGCGAACTTCGATGGACCTACCGTGATTTCGGCATGGAGCCACGCCCTGATGTCGGGTTCCGCGTCGCCAGATACGTGCACAACATCGCTGATGAAAACACGGAAGAATCGCCCGTAGGTTCTCCTTCGGTTGCGTCAGCAGAGGTGAACCATGACTGACCGGCTATTGTCGTATCCAAGACGGTGGTCGTTGTCGCTGCTGATGATGATGCTGGTGATGTCAACGCCTGCCTGGGCCGAAGAAGCGCCCGAACCAACAGAACAGGCAGACGAGGCCACGCCCACGGCAGAAGAGACCACAGAGGTGATACCAGACGACGATACGGATGACGCGAACAGTGGGGATCGAGGTAGCCGATGGAACATGCAGCGTGCTGTAAGGGACTTCGTTCCCAGTGAAGAAATCGAAGTTGATAAACCTGTCGACTTTCCAACCAATATCTAACGATCAAGGCGCCCCATGCAAAAGAACGTACCCCTTGAGTTCATCTACCAGGTTTTCTCACTGATCATCGCCGTCATCATCATCCACGGCATCTATGTCTCTATTATTCGACCTGGTGCGAGGGATGTTCTGGAACAACAGGCAATGGAAATCAACAGCAATCCCAACTATGTACCGGAGCGTTCAACCTATGTCGTTATTCGGGACTTCGAACAGGAAGCCTGTTTCGTTCTGATGGTCTGGGCGTTTTCGCTGATGGGCTACAAGGCCTGGCGTACCCGTGAGGAACGCATAATGATGTCGAAAGACCTAGTACCTGTGGGAGACGGAATCAGCATCCTTCCCGAAGATACTCGCGAGTACTCAAGGCCCATTCAGGCTTTGACGGACAATGAACAGAGTTACCTCGTACCCAGAGTACTGCTGAGCGCACTCGACCGATTCCGATCCACTCGTAATATCCAGGACGTCTCTACGACCGTTCGTGCTATCTGTGAATCCGAAACGGATCGGCTTGATTCAGAACTGGCCCTCGTCCGCTACATTGCGTGGGCCATCCCTTCGATCGGGTTCCTCGGTACCGTACGCGGCATCGGGCAAGCGTTGGGACAGGCTCACCAGGCTGTTCAAGGTAACATCGCTGGCGTCACCCAGAGTCTGGGCGTCGCCTTCAATTCGACGTTTGTCGCACTTCTGATCAGCATCGTCGTGATGTTCCTGTTACACCAGCTGCAACAGAGCCAGGAGAAACTGGTCCTGGACGCGGAAGCCTTCTGCGACAAGCGACTCATTCAGAACCTGAAGAGTTGAGCGTGAAACCACACAGCACAAAAAGCGCCTGCTATACGGCCTTCAGTCATGAGAACCGGGGTGATTCATGTCCATAGCAACCATCGAATTGAATGACGTCGCAATTCGGATCGACAGTGAGTCGGGGACTAGCCTAAGCCCGGGTTATGCGGTTGTTGACGGCGACAGACTATTGATAGGAGAAGCGGGTCTCGCGAACGCTAGGCTTCTGCCCCGTTGGCGTAACAACCGTTTTTGGCAGTCCCTGGACACAAATCCACTGAATGAAGCCACGCCCAGCATCCGTCATCATGCCGACCTGGTCTTCTCCCACCTTGAGTCCCTGGCAGATCAAATCAAACAACAATCTGGACTGATTCTGTTGGTCCCATCTGACTACACGGGTGAACAACTGGGACTGCTGTTGGGAATCACAAGAGAACTCGGGCTACCAGTCTCTGCGATGCTGGACGAGGGTGTGGCCGCAGGTTTGAACGCATCACTTCCCCGGGCCATCTACGTCGAAATCTATCAACATCGATGGGTTATGACGACGATGACTACGGGACAGCACATACAGCGTACCAACAGCCAGACGATTGGAATCCGTGGTTGGTCGTCACTGATGGACCAATGGGCCGCTCTGCTCGCCAACCGCTTCATCGCAGAACACCGATACGATCCTGCACATCAGGCCGCAAGTGAACAACAACTCTACGATCGAATCCCGCTATGGCTGAGTGATCCGGATACACCGCCATCCCTAGATGTCGGAGAGGCTTCGCGAACCATCACGATATCTGAAGCTGAGTGGCAGTCCGTGTGCAGCGATCAGATTGCAAATGTCACAAGGGTCATCACCGACCACATAGACAGCACAAAGTCGTCAGATTCCATCGAGATCCTTCTTGGCCCGCAGGCAGGCAGTGTGCCTGGACTGGCGAGATCCCTTGAGCTGATCGACAGCGCCAACGTCACCGCACTTGCGCAGGACGCCACATCTGCGCTGGTCCGGTCGAACGGCGAGACGATTGCCTCACTCTCGTCCGACGTCACCCATATCGTGCAACTGCCCATCAGTAACGAAAACTCACCACACACACCGCAGGCAAGCCCCGTCACCCATCTGTTAGGTGGATACAGCGCGCTGCGAATCGACAGCAACCTCGATATCAGTGGTGTCGCAGACGGCAAGCCCGTATCCGGCGATAGTCCGGCTTTCAGTCTTGTTCGCCACGGTAGTCGAACGTTTCTTGATCCCCATAAACCGGTATCGCTTAACGGCTCACCGACTACAGAATCCACGGAAGTAGCCCCCGGCGATGTGATTACGCTGAACGACTGCGACCTTCTGCTCATCAGTGACGCCTGATGGCCAGGAAACGAGAAACATCGGTTTTCAGCCTGTCATTTCTGGACATCATGTCCTGCGGCTTTGGGGCGGTCATTCTCGTTTTCATCATCATCAATCATGGATCCGAAGCACACAGCCAGGAGCTGAATGTCACGCTGATGGCAGAGGTCAAGAAACTCGAAGAGGAAGTAAAGATCGGCACCGAGAATCTCGTTGATCTGCGCAACACCCTGGATAAGACCGATCAGGATGTCGTCACCACGGAACTCACAATTGAAAAACTCCTGGAGCAGATTCGCCAACTTCAGCAGGAGACGGCAGACCTCCTGGAATCAGGTTCATCTGACGAAGAAATCTATTCCTTGCAGACCGAGCTCCGGAGCATTGAAGAAGAAGTTGATGATCTTCAGAACAGCACTGGCGCCAATAACGCCGGGGCTGCCGCCAGGACCGTCATAGGACAGGGATATCGCCAATATCTGACCGGTATCAGGGTGGGGGGTGATCGCATTCTGATCCTGCTCGACGCATCAACGAGTATGTTGCACCGATCCATTGTCAACGCAATTCGTCTCGGTCTCATGGCACCGGAAGAAAAACTGGCCGCAGAAAAGTGGCAACGCGCCGTGCGGACCGTCGAGTGGGTATCCGCCAATGTGCCTCCCGATGCAGACGTCCGGTTGGTCGCGTTCAGAGGCGAGCCAACACCGCTGTCTGAATGGATCAGCGCCACCAGTGAGCCGGATACCGAAGCGATGCTCGAACGCCTGCGCACCCATGTCCCAGACGGCGGATCATCACTGATTAATGTCTTTGACTACGTCGCCGACATGGAACCTCCCCCCGATAACATTTTCCTCATTACTGACGGACTGCCGACACAGGGAAGGAACGAACCGCGTGCACCGACCGTTTCCTCGTCAGAAAGGGTGAAGCTATTCCGCAACGCGATCGGGACACTGGAGGACAATATTCCGGTCAACGTTGTGTTGTTCCCCATGGAGGGAGACCCGATGGCAACCCCCTACTACTGGATTCTTGCCCAGGAAACCTCCGGTTCATTCCTCGCACCCTCACGCGATTGGCCCTGATCGGGGAAGAGGAGCCACAACAATGAGTATCACTCAATGAGCCGTGAACGTAGAGACATCGAAGGCATCAGCCTGTCATTCCTTGACGTGATCAGTTGTGGGTTCGGCGCGTTGATACTACTTCTGGTCCTCACCAAGGTGTTTGAGCCCATCGTCTTCGAGGAATCCACCGCAGCGCTCGAAGGGTACCTCCGGAACCTTGAAGCGGACCTTGCTGAACTGCGCGGCGACGCTCGCGTGGTCACCCGTGACCTGCTTTCAAAAGAGAAACTTCAGGATGAAGCCGTCGCCCGCCTGGACCAGGTCGAAACACGTTTGGTCACAACAGAGCAGCGGTTCAACGCCATCTCCCAGAAGACACAGGTCAACAACGCGGTCCAGACCCGTCTGGCGTCCGCAAGACAATCGCTGACGGAAGAAATGCAACGCCTGATGGCAGACGTTCAACGGGACCTGGACAACAACAAGATCGGTGGGATTCCTGTCGATAGTGAATACGTCATCTTCATCATCGACAACAGCGGCAGCATGAGAGAATTTGCATGGCCACTGGTGCTGCAGAAAATCAATGAAACCCTGGACCTGTATCCTCGTCTCAAGGGTATCCAGATCATGAACGATCAGGGGCACTACATGTTCAGTCAATACGCCGGTGACTGGATGCCGGACACACAGGCAAGGCGCAACGCCATCGTTAACAGGTTGCGCAACTGGACAGCTTTCAGCGCCAGCAACCCCGCTCCAGGTATCGTCAAAGCTGTATCGACGTACTATCGTCCTGGCCGCAAGATCAGCCTGTACGTCTTTGGAGATGACTTCAACGGTCGGTCGATCCAAAGCGTGATCGATCGAGTCGACCAGGTGAATCAAAGCGACGTTGATGGAAACCGGTTGGTCCGGATTCACGCTGTAGGATTTCCTGTGATTTTCCAGGAGAGCGCAGCTTTTCAGGCAACCGGTTTTCGGTTTGCACATCTTATGCGCATCCTCGCTGAACGGAATGGCGGAACATTTATCGGTCTGGATGACTACCGGCTCCTCTAGCGCTACGTCTCAAAGCACTCGCACCCAAACTTTCGACATCTAGGACAGATCCGGATCCCAGTCAAAAGCCCGCTTCGCATTCTCTGAAAAGAACAATGGCGCAACGTTGTCACGGAGCGACAGACCGTCTACTTCTTCCCGTCCCCGCTGCCAGTCGATGGTTGGAAACTCGGTGCCGAACATCATTTTCTCGCGTCCGCGCGTATTGATGAAATGCACAAAGTTCTCCGGCCAGTACTTGGGCGCCACCGCGGTACACGACATATAAACGTTGTCCCAGTGGGTGATTGTTGAGATCACTTCTTCCGTCCACGGCTGACCACAGTGGGTCATCACCAGGCGCAGCTCCGGAAAATGAAACGCCACCTCGTCATAGTGGATCGGATTCTGCACCCAACCCGGTCTCCGCGGCCCCGGCATTCCGGCGTTCATGCTGACCGCCATATTCATCTCGATCGCGAGCACATAAAACGGCCAGTAAACACGATCAGTGGGCGGCAAAGTGTATCGAAACGGCGGGATCCGAAGGCATCGTACACCACATTCCTCTGCATATTGTCGGACACGCCTGATCTCATCTATCCCCTTTGTTGGATCGACAATCATTGCCGGAAGAATCTTCGCGGGGTATTCCTCATGCGCCTGGGCAACCCACTCCGCATGTCCCGACTCCATGATCGACACCACCGCCGCACCAATATTGCAACTGTTCAGATGTTCGATCAGGTCAGACGGTGCCTCGATTTTCGGACGGTTTGCCATATCCTTGAACAGATACGTAAGCCCTCCGCCACCGTCGCCTGCCGACAGAAATGACGAGTTGATTAGCGTATCGATCGCGCGGTGCTCGAAAGACATACCACCTCCAATAAACAGGCTGTAAAGCAGCTAGTGTACCCGACAAAACGAATCCCGGATGGCAATACACTCGCGGATCATGCACCCTGCGCCCTCGACCTCTATAATGCTCCTTTCGCAGACGCTAGTTCCTGGAACAACCGTCCAGCGGTTGCGCAAACCCGTAGAGCCGCAAACCAAAGAACCGGGAGACAGTTATGGCCGCACGTAAAGCCAAACAGACATTTGATCGAGCCACCCAGGATGTCGGTAACATCCTCAGCCTCGAACACGTCAATGTGACTGTGCCTGATCAGAGTCAGGCGACAAACTTTTACGTACAGGGAATGGGTTTCACACGCGACCCTTATGTTGACTTCGGTTCCTTTAACGTCTGGATCAATCTTGGAGAACAGCAGTTTCATCTGCCGACCCGTGACCCACAGGTGGTCCGCGGTCATGTGGGTGTCGTTGTCCCGGATCTTGATCAGTTGGAACTGCGCCTTACCCGCATCGCCCGACAGTTCGGCGACAGCCGGTTCAACTTCAAACGTCTGAAGTCGCGCATCGATGTCACCTGCCCCTGGGGGAACAAAATTCGCTGTTTCGCGCCGGGTGCTTTCGGCAACATGAGCCTCGGCATGCCTTATGTGGAATTCGATGTCCCTGAAGGTACCACTAGGGATATCGCTGAGTTCTACGTCACGACCATGGGTGCCCCGGCATCAGCGGCAAAGGGCCTCGCATGGGTTTCGATCGGCAAGGGTCAGGAGCTGCGTTTTCGTGAGACGTCAAAGAAACTGCCTGAGTATGACGGCCACCACATCGCCATCTATACCGTGAACTTTTCTGGTCCGCATCATCTGCTGAACAAGAAGAAGCTGGTGATCGAAGAGTCTGACAACCACCAATACCGATTCAACCGTATCGTGTCTCCACGTACCGGCAAAGTCCTCTTCGAAATCGAACACGAGGTTCGCAGCCTGCATCACCCGATGTTTGCACGGAACCTGACCAATCGAAATGCTGATCAATCATTCTTCAACTACAGGCAGGGCCGGGACGCGTTCGTTCCTGCTTGATCCAACTCAACCCTCAACCCATTCGACAGACCAGACCACAGGAACAACATGCCAGCCACCAGTCGCCGCGCCTTTGGCGTAAAGGTTCTCAATTCCAATCACAAGGATGTTCGTCGTCTGAAACGGGAGGGACATGTTGCAGAGATTCATGGAAATAAGTTCTGGAACTCGAGTTTTCTCATCATGAACCATCTGCGTAAGCACCCGTTGAGGAAGCGTTCGAGGGTGCTCGAAATAGGATGTGGCTGGGGTCTGCTTGGAATCTTCTGTGCCAGAAGATTCGACAGCAGGGTCACTGGCATCGATGCCGACGAAAACGTACTGCCTTATATGGCGCTGCATGCGGACGTCAACCACGTCGAGATCGTCGGTGCGAAGAAGACCTTCCAGCAGCTGTCGATCGAGTACCTGAGTCAATTCGATGCGGTCCTCGGTGCAGATATCTGCTTCTGGGACGAAATGGCCGGCATGTTGTTCAACCTGACCAACCGCGCCGCCAAGGCCGGCGTCAAGCAGATCATGATTGCCGACCCATGTCGCCCACCCTTTTCGGAACTCACTCAACGTTGTCAGAATCGTTATGGCGATAAGGCTGTGGTAGAGCCCATGTGGTTATCTCGCCCAGTCCGCGCGTCCGGTGAAATTCTGATCGTCAATCCCTAAGCACCATTTCCCCAGCAGGAGAACTCTTATGAGTGGCGCCCTTAACGATATTCGCGTCATTGACCTGTCCACCGATCTTTCTGGTGCCTGGGCCGCCAGGCTGTTCGGTGATCAAGGCGCCGATGTCATTCTCGCGGAACCGCCCACCGGGCATTGTCTTCGACACGAACCCCCCTTTGTCGCCAACGATGATGGTGATAGAGAGAGCGCACTTCATGCCTATGCCAACTGGAACAAACGATCGGTCGTCATTCAGAGCGAAACGCAGTTATCCGAACTCGTCGGCAATGCGGATATACTCATCACAAATGAGCGGGCGCCATTTTCAGGCCTCGCAGAAACCGCCATTGATGCGTTGCCGGAGAATGGTATTCACCTGTCCGTTACACCGCATGGTTTGACCGGACCGTGGGCGAGTTATCCCGGCAACAACCTGACCCTGAGTTCACGGGTCGGTTGGGCGGCCATGAACCGGCGCGTGGATGAGCCCCCATTACAACTCCCCGTCCAACAAACCGGATACATCACCGGGGTCGCTGCCTTCGTGTCAGGCGTTGCGGCAGTGATCCGCCGTCAACAGACCGGCCAGGGCGAGACCGTTGACCTCAGTCAGCTCGAAGCATTGTCGCTCACCTGCTATCCCTGGGCACTCATGGGCAACTACATCGGAGGTGACCGGGTTCGCTACGGGGTCACGGGTGCTCGCACGAAAGAGAAGCCTGGCCCGCTCTGGCAAACCAGTGACGGCTATATCAACTTTGGCTTTGGGGAATGGAAACGATGGACAGATGCACTGACCTATCTTGGGGTCGACGAGTTCGCCAATGATGAGGTGTTTATACCGGTACTGGGTCGCCAACAGAAGGATTTGAAGCCTGTCGGCCAGGCGCTCGCAGACTCTGTTATTTCCCGTAACAAGTGGGATATTTTCAACAAACTGGCACAACTTCACTGTATT
>MDTB01199471.1_pt1 | contig 12145 bp, 13 predicted proteins | sample 811161 | NCBI WGS metagenome assembly MDTB01 (sample SAMN05326650, study PRJNA326480) | marine metagenome | isolation source: seawater | place: Mediterranean Sea | collected 2009 | reverse complement strand
TTATCAATTTTATTAAAATAATTTTTAATTTTAAGTTTATTTGCAAATTTTTTAGAATTATAAATACTCCTACTATAAACGGATACTAAAGAATAATCTTTAAATGTTTTAATAACCTCTGCATGTTTCATAGCTGTTCTTCCAGATCCAACAAATCCAACATTAAGTTTTTTTTTCATAATAAATAATATTTCAGAATACTCTGTTTATTAGCAAATTAATAACTTTATAAACCAAAAAAATAACTCTCTAATCAACCAAAGATAATTTAAAAATACATAGAAATTGAATTTTTGATTTAAATTATATAAGTGTATTTTATTAAATTCTATTTGTGCTAATCATATTTTAATGAAAACAAAAATATTAATCTCTGCCGCTAACGGTATTATAATGAAAAGTTTAATAAAAAAACTAAAAATACATTTTTATGTTGTTGGCATTGACAGTAATAAAGATGGAGATGCAAAAAAATATTGTGATGAATTCTATCAATCACCTTCTGGTGAAAGCAAAAAATTTACTAAATTTTTATTAAATATTGGAAAAAAAGTAGATTTTATTTTTCTATACGTTGATGAAGAAATTAGGACTGTTATCAAATATACAAAATTGCTATTTAAAATAAAAACAAAATTAATCTTATCAAATAGTGAAACAATTAATATTTGTTTAAATAAGAATAAGTTTCTAGAATTTTGTAAAATAAATAAAATTGATTATCCATCTGAAAAATATAAAAAAAAAATGATTGCAAAACCAATCTTTGGTAGAGGCAGTAAAAATATTTTTGTTACTAAAAATAAATTTGACTATGAGTTTTTTAAATCAAAGAAAGATTATATTACACAACAATATATTGATGGGAAAGAATATACTATAGATTGTCTCTTTGACTCCAATGGAAATTTGATTTTTGGATTACCAAGGTTAAGAATTGTGCATAGAGGAGTTAGCATTATAGGTAAGATAGTTAAAAATAATACTTTAATAAAGTATGTTAAAAATTTATCAAAAAAACTTGAATTTAACGGTCCTATAAACATTCAAGTTATATTAGATAAAAATAAAAAAATCTGGATACTAGAAGTTAATCCAAGGTTGTCTGGGAGTATAGAGTTTTCAATAAAAGCAGGATTCAATCCACTTCTTTATTATAAAAAAAATAAAAAAAAAAGATTTAACTCAATAAAATATAACAAAATTTTTAAGAGATTTTATGCTCTAAATTAAAAATGAAAGTAAAAAATAATAGAGAACTATTTTTAAAGTTAAACGAATTTAAAATTATTATTTTTGATTTGGACAATACAATTTATTTACAAAAACATTATGATATTGAAGGATTAAAAAAAGTATCTTCTTTTTTACAACATAATATTAAAATAAGAAAAGAAAATATTCTTAAGAGTTTAATCAAACTTAAAATTAAAAAAAATGAAAAAAATATATTCAATCTATTTCTCGATAAACAGAAATTAGAGGATAAAAAATATAAATTTCTACTTAAAAATTCAATAAAGATTTTTCAATCATTTAGATGTGTTAATCTAAGAAAAGTTAAATCTCTCAAAAATTTAATAAAATCAATCAGTAAAAATAAAATTTTATTTCTAGTAACAAATGGTAACGTTGTTAGGCAAAAAAATAAAATACATTATTTGTCTATAAATAAATATTTTAAGAAAATTTATGTGTTAGATGGCAAAAAAAAATACCTTAAACCGTCTATTAAAAGTGTAAAAAGTTTAAAAAAAAATATAAAAAATATTGGAAATGATAAGTGTGTTTATGTGGGAGATGATATTGCAATTGATGGAAAATTTGCACTTAATTTAAAAATATTTTTCCTACATTACAAATTTAGAGAATAATTTGTAAAACAGAAATGTGTTAATTTAATTTTAACAACTTTTTTTTATAATCTTTAATCCAGTTCTTCTTAAAACCAAAAGCTTTATCATCTATAAATAGATCATAAGAAATTTTACCCATTACTAATTCGTGGTATTTTAACTTCCATCTTTTTAATTGTAACTTCGTTAATTTTTCATATTTAGTTTTTACTTTTTTTAAATTTCCATTAAATTTTCCCATTCCCCTAGCGGTATAAATTTTTATAATATAATTTTTTTTTAAAAATAATGAATTAATAAATTTTATAACTTCTAAATTTGGTTTTGAATTACTATAATCATAATACTTATCAGTAATACAAATTACATTATCTAAATCAAAACATAAAATTTTTTTATTATTTATTTTTTTCAAATTAATCTACTACTTCTCTTTCTAACTTAAAAGCTTCTGCCAAAAAGACATTTGATTGCATTCCTCTATATTTTGCCAAAACCTCAATACCCTCTAAAGATCTTGGATGCGGAAAATTTCTATTTTCAGCTTTATATTTATTCCAAGCCTTAATTTTTTTATTAAAAAATTTAGAAATATCAACATACGTATTTGGTGAAAAATTCTTTTCAAATTTCCAATTACCACTGCAAACAATCTCAAAACTATAAATTTGTTTGATAAAACTTTTTTTAATAGGTCTGCATGCAACCTCTACTGCATTATATGTTAACTTATGATCAATATTTACCTCAGACTTATTGTGAGTTAAAATTATAGATGGTTTAAATAACTTTATTTCTCTTTCAATTGATTTAACAAGATTAAGTAAAGGTAATTCATCAAACCTTGTGCATAATCTCTCTTCAAATACAAATTGATTTATACCAAGTACTTTCAATGAGTCTGTGCATTCTTGTTTTCTTTTATTTTTTGCTTTTATTGTCGCAGGATTGTTCTCTGATCCCAACTTAAACCTTGAAGTTACTCCCTCACCTAAAAAAAGAATTTTTATTTTAGCACTTAAATTTATTGCTTTCGCAAGTGTTCCTCCACAACCAAGTATATCATCATCAGGATGTGCGGCAACTACTAAAATTTTTGAGTTTTTTAATTTCATAATAGATTTAATTCTTAATTTTTACACTAGTTATTTTTATTATACTTTCAATAAATATCTAAACTTTTTTAAAGTTTAACAATTTCATCAAATTTATCTAGTAAGTCAATTCTATGAGTAACCATAATTATAGTTTTATTCTTTAATAAAAGTAAATTTTTAATAACTTGTTTTTCTGTAAAATTATCTATAGCACTTGTTGGTTCATCTAATATGATAACACTACTATTTTTGTAAAACGCACGAGCTAGTGAAATTCTTTGTTTTTGTCCTCCTGATAATTTAACCCCCCCAGGTCCCACAAACGTATTAATACCTTGTGGAAATTTATTTATAACATCCCTTAAACAAGCATTATCAATACTTTTTTCAAGATTATTTTTGTCTATATTTTCGTGTGATAAAGAAATATTAGCAAGTATTGTATCTTCAATAATCACTGGGTCTTGAGTAACATAACTAACATTTTGAAGCCAAGCATCAATATTTTTTGAAATATTTTGATTCTTGTCGATTAACACCTCACCTTTATCTGGCTTTAAAAAACCTAAAATAATTTTAAGTAAAGTTGTTTTACCACATCCACTTTTTCCAATAATTCCAATCAATTGATTTTTATTTATATTGATATTTATATTATTAAACAGAGAAAATGATTTATTACCTGTTTGATCAGGAAAGGAAAAAGAAATATTTTTAAGCTCAATTGATTTGTTAAAACTTAATTTTAAAGTGTTTTTATCAAGATTTTCATTTTCATAGATTTTTAAATCATCAATGATATTATTAATTAAGTATTCATTTTTTTTTAAATTTTGAAATAAAGTTGAACATCTAGAAACAGCTGGAATTAATCTATATGCACCTGCAAGAAAAAGTGACATAATTTCGGGTAATTGATTAAAATTTCCGTTTTTTGAAATTAAATAAATTAAAAGTACAAAACATAAAATTAATATAAATTCAAAAATAGGCTTTGGAATCTCTCCAATTATTGAAGCATTTCTTTTTGCAATTAGGTTTTGTTTCTTAAAGTTTCTAAAAATTTTTGAAAAGAAATCTATTTTTGAGTAAATTTTAATTTCATTAATGCTATTAAAACATTGTATAGCAAAGTTATTTATCTTGTTTCCCGTTTTGACCCAAATTTCTCCATATTTAATAGAAATTTTTTTTAAAAAAAAACCAGAAATTACTGCTGTTATTAATATTAAAATTATTAGTAAAATAGTAACTTCACTTTGATGAAAAATCAATAATCCTGCAATTGTAATAAAAATAATTGCCTCAGAAATTATTTGTAATTCTTGAAGTAAACAACTTGAAAAATTAGAAATTTCATTTGTTAAGTAATTATTGAAATTTCCTGCTGTATAATTTTGAAAAAAATTGTAGTCTTTAGATAAATATTTTTTAATTAATCTATATGAAATTTTATCTTCAAACTTATTTATAAAATTAAGTTTCCACCATGCAAAATAAATTAATAATTTATTCTTAATTAGATATATAATTAGTAATGATATTAAACTTATAAAAATAAGAGAATTAAAATCAAGATTATTTAAGAAATCTTTTAAAAAAAAATCAACTTCTATTTTATTTTTAAAAAAAACTTGTGAAATAGGCAAAACAATAAATACGGCAAGAAGTTCAAAAATTGTAACTAATAATAACAATAAATAGAATTTAAGAATATCAATTTTGTATTCATTATCTAAAACTTTCAAAATTTTAAACATTTTATTTCATTTCTGTTAATTTAATTTCACTTATAGTACTTGGATATTTTTTTAAGATATTGAAGATTTCTATTCAATGCATTTAGTATGTTATTAGTGGGTATTATTATGGTTAATTTGTGAAACAATTCTTTAACCATAATTTATTTTTTTGCCAGTCGATCTGCTAATGAAACTAGCCAAATATGGTGTGTCATTTCAATATAATTATAGTGATTTGAATTTACCCATAAATTTATATTACCAAGTTTTCTTAATGGATTATTTGATTTAAAACCTGACAGGGTAATTAGATATATTTTTTTTCTTCTACATTCTTTTGCGGCATTAATAATATTTTTAGATTCTCCACTACTACTTATCAAAATACATATATCTCCAGGAATACTAAATTTTTCAATGCCTTTGGAAATCCATTTTTTATATCCATAATCATTTGCAAAACAAGTTATTAAATTTGATTCATTAAACGTGATAGATCTTATTTTTGAAATTTTAGTTAAATCCGTGGCTACATGATTTGCAATAGAGGCACTTCCACCATTTCCAGCAAGAATTATTTTATTTGTTTTATTAATATTCTTTAATTTTTTACATATATCATGAAATTTTTTTTCTTCAAAATTATTCAATTGAGAATAAATATCATCAAAGTAGTTGTTGAAAAAACTTTTTTTCATAAAATCAGATTGATAATTGAATATCAGATAAGTAAATAAAAAAAAATGTTTTTATTCCATTATTTTAGAATAAATTTGTAATTATTATTTAACAAAATTGAAAATGAAAAAATAATTAATGTATTAAAAGTTGGACTATTTAAATATTCAGTTAAAAAATCGATCTCTATTTTTTTTTAATCAAGAATAATGTTATTTGACTCAGTTCTGTTTTATTAACTTTATATCCCAATAAACTAAGCTCATTAGCCTCCTTTTTTAAACTTTTATATTTTTTTGTTCTAATTTCATGCCAGTTAAATCTTGGTATGAAAAAAATAATTAATTTTTTTATTTTTAAAGTAATAAAATTATAAAATCTAAAAAATTTTTTTTGAGGTCTTTTTTTATATAAATAACACTCAAAAATATCTTTCACTGTTTTTTCTGAAAATTTAAAATTATCATAAATTAAAAGTTCATCACATGCTTTTTTCATTCTAAATAAAAAATCTTTCTTTTCTTTTTTATAATGTTTACCTCTCCACCAATCTTTTAATGAAATATCGTAAGACATTGATGGGCTTGTTCCTCTAACTCCTGGAACCTCATTGTTTCTAAGCCACATTAATTCTGGTATTATTTTGGTTTTACCTGAGACCATCACTAAAAACTCTAACTGCATTTCCCATACTCCACAAAAATTGTACTCTTTATTAAATATACATTTGCTGATTATTTTCCATTTTTCATATCTGATTACGGACCAAGTATGCGCCATTGTGTAATTAGTAAAATGCCTTCTTAGTCTATTTAAAACATCACCTTGATCTAGGTTAAAACAAAGATCCCTAAACTCAATATATTGTTGAAATCCATATACCTCTTTATTAGATTTTCGCCTACCAAAACCAATCGCAAGACCTTGGCAGCTACTATAGGTTTTATTTTTTGATAAAAATTTTACGCAGGATAACAAAGCAGATGGCAAATAAAATTCATCATCTGAACTCAATATCACAAATTTGGTATCAATATAATCGCTACTACTTAATAAACGTTCATATAGACCTCTTTGATCATGAATATATCTAGTATTTTTAGAATTTACATGTTGCTTCTCTAACTTTTTTTCACTTCCATCAAGAACTAAAAGTTTAACATCATAATTAGACCAATAACTGATAATTCTTTTTAACCATTCGTGTCTATTATAGCTAAAAATTATAATCGTTAGATCATTTAGTTTTAGATTGTTCATTTATAAATATCAAAAATTATTTAAATATTGATCCTTGATTTTCGGTAGTAGCATTAAAAAATAATATATTTTTTTTAGCGAGTTTTTTTTTTAAAATTTCAATATTTGCTATTTGAGAAACCATTATAAATCCTCCAGCGCCTGCACCTAAAAGTTTAATACCAGTTTTATTTTTTATGTTCGACTTAATAAATTTAATTTTTTCATCAATTTTATAATTAGTCATGTGTTTGTGTAGTGATTTTTTAATTAACCATGTTTTATTTAAATTTTTAACAAAAAGATCACTTAAATAATTAAAATTTTTACCATTATAATTTGAAGTTTCGTCATAAATATTTTGACAGATATCTTTTATTTGTAACATTTCTTCTTCAATAAATTGATTTTTTATTTTTCTATTTTGATCATTAAGAATAAAACTACTTTCTCTTGAAATCCCAGTATAAATAAACAAAGAATTAGATAAAATCTTTTTAATAAATTTTCTTATATTATTATTTTTCTTTATTGAAACAAATCCTGATGGATAATACTTAATTAAGTTTACATCGCCTAGTGCGCATGCATATTGGTCTTGCTTTCCAATTGGTTTTTTAAGTCTATTAATCTCTATTTCACAAGCTTCTTCAGCTAATTGAATATTTTTTTTTTTAATATTCATTAAACGATAAATACCCTTTAATAATCCAACTGTAAAAGCGCTTGATGAGCCAAGACCAGAACCAGAAGGCAAATCTGAAATAGAGCTTATATACAATGGATCTATAAAATTACAAAAATTTAATGTCTCTCTAACAATATCGTTTTTAATTTTACTAATATCATTTTGAAGCTCAGTTTCTGAATAAACAATTCTAAAACGTTCATCGAAAAAATTTGTGTGTCTTTTAACTCCAACATAAACATATTTGTTAATAGCTGTTGAAAATGTAATCCCATTTGATTTTTTATAGAAACTTTCTAGGTCTGTGCCACCTCCAAAAAAAGATACTCGATGAGGTGTTCTAGTTAATATAAAATCATTTTTAGAAAAATTATTTTTTTTTATCATCATATTTGTCAAATGCTATACATATACAATATTAAAAAAAAAAAATTAATATTTTTTAATTAAATCTTTAATTCCTTCTTTTGTACCAATAAGTTTAAAATTATTGATATATTTATTCAATTTTTTTGTATTAGCATAAAAATTTAAAAATTTTTTTTTTTCATCTATTTGATTTAAATATTCTTTTGTGAATTTATTATTTTTATTAATATTAAAATCAATAATTTTAAGTAATTCTTTGACCTCGATACCTTTGCCCGAGCCTACATTATAAATACCAGATTTTATTTTTTTATTTATAAAATTGTCTATAATTTTAACTACATCTTTTACATTAATATAATCATTTAGATTCGATGGAAAATTAATTTCAATTTTTTTTTTGTTCTTAATTGAGTCAATAAGCATAGGAATTATTGATTTTTTTCTTTGGCCATAACCATAAACATAAAAAAGTCTTAACCAGTTAAATATTATATTTTTTTCTTTTGTTAAGTGATAAACTTCTTTAAATATTTTATTTTTATAAATTGAGAAAGGTGTATTAAGTTTAATTTTTAAGTCTTCCTTACAATCTCCATTTACATTTCCATCATTGTACTCCCAGCAACTACCAGTTATAATTATTTTTGAACATGATGTAGAATTAATTATCATTTTAATTATTCTGATTGTATTAATGTAATTTCTTTTAGAAATTTTTTCGGAATGATCAGGCAGACCTTCCCATGCTAAGTGTATAAATATGTCTGGATTATAATCTATAATATCTTGATAATCACTATCTAATTTGTTTAGATCTAAAAACTTTTTTTTTATATTTTTTGAATTTATAAAATCTAAATTTCTACCGATAATCATAATATTTTTATTTTTTTTATTAAGATAATTGACCAAATTTTTTCCTATAAAACCAGATCCTCCAGAAATAAGAATTTTCATGTTATAAGTATATCATCTTATTTTTTAAAATTAGTTAATCACAATGAAGTTTATAATTATTTTTCTATCAATTACTTATTTAAATAATTATAGGATTATTGGGGAATGGAACAATAAATTCTCCCTTATAACCTGCTAATTTACATTGATTAATAATCTCTGTTTTGAAATTCCAAGCAAGAATAAAAATTACATCTGGTTTTGAGCTAATTCCTTTATTAAAATTTACAATTTCAATATTGGTCCCTGGAGAATACAAATTCTGTTTCATTGTATTATTATCTATGATTGACAGGATATTATTTTCATTAAAACCACAATAATTCAAAAATGTTTGACTTCTTGCTGATGAACCAAAACCTACAATTTTTTTTTTTGAATAATTTGATAAAATTTTTTGTATTTGTAATTTATGATTCTCTGCTTCCAAGGCAAAGTTCTTCCAAGAGTGTACTTTATTTACTTTAGAATTTTCTTCACTCATGATTGCTAGTTCTAAATCCTGAGTGATAATTTTTTTTTTTTTAGAGAAAAATATTACAAATGAGCCTCCACTAATAGGGCTTTTTTTAATATCAAAAGGATATAAATTATACTTATTTAATAAAAAACTAATTGATCTTAAAGTAAAGTAACAAAGATGTTCATGATAAATAGAGTCGTAATGTAATTGATTTAAAATTATATTTGCATCATGTATTTCAAATACTCCAACTCCATCATCAGATAAAATTTGTTCCACACCTAACATCACATCATTTAATTCACTTACATGAGGAATAACATTTCTAGCTATTAAAAGTTTAGCTTTGCCATATTGTTTAAGAAAATTTTTTGAGCATTCCTTTCCCCAATAATTGTTAATAGTTTTAATATTATTTTTATTTGCTAAATCACATATATTTTTTGCAGGATCTACACCAATAACTTTCTTATGACCATTTTCAAGAAATGGTTTTAAAAATGTTCCGTCATTAGAAGCAATTTCAATAATTAGATCATCGTTTTTATCTAATTTAATAACTTTATTTAAATTTTGGTAAAAAGTTTTTGCATAGTTTTTTGCTGTTGATGATGTGGAAGTTACCCAAACATAACTATCAAATAAAATTTCTTTTTTTATAGTTTCATTAAGTTGCAATAGTGAAGACTCCTCACAAAAAGAAATAGATAAAGGGTACTTTTGTTCTTCTTGAAATTGTCTTTTTTTTAGAGAATTTGCTAATGGTTGTGGTCCTAGACTCAAAATTTCTATAATTTTATTAGAGTTAGAAATTCTACATTTGTCTAAAATTTTATAATTATTATTTATTATATCCATTCAAGCCTATTGTTTATTTTTTTTTCAACAATTAATTTTTCTAATTTTTTTAATCTGTTAACTTTTTCATTTCTAAAAGTTTTTTCAGTGAAATTAATATTTTTAAAAAAACTCACCAGCTCAAGTCCACCTCTTTCTAACGACCACTCTGGTTTAAAATACTCTTTAAGTGTATTGTTAATTTTATTAAATGATACTTTGTAAGTTCTGGGGTCGGAGTGTTGATTTAAAAAAACAAGTTCAGATCCTGGCACTACTGATTGTGCAGCTTTTGCTAATTCTTTAACTGTATAATTTCCATTTTCAATACCTACGTTAAAGGACTCCCCATTTACCAACTCTTTTGGAGCTTCAATTCCTGCTATAAATGCATTACATAGGTCCCTTACATGAATTACAGGTCTCCAAGGAGTTCCATCGCTTAAGATTTCAATTTTGCCAGTAGTATAAGCACAAGCAACAAGACTATTATAAACAATATCGCACCTTAATCTTGGGCTAACACCATAGACTGTCGACGGTCTAAAACTTATAACTGAAAAATTTTCATCATTTAAAGTTTTGATCTTACTTTCAGCCTCCCATTTAGTCTTAGCATAGGCGGTCACAGGATTTTTTTTGCTGTTATCTTCTTCAAGCTCCTCTTGATTATCTGAAATACCATACATACTTTGCGATGAGGCATAAATAAACCTTTTTACTTTTAAATGCTTACAAATTTTAGCAAAATTAACTGTAGATTGAAAATTAATTTCCTCAGTTAATTTGGGATCTAAGTCTCCTAATGGATCATTAGCAAGTCCTGCTAAATGAATAACGGCATCTATTCCTTCAAGATCACTGATGTCTATATCTCTAATGTCTTTATTAACTTGTTTGAATTTTTGGTTTTCTAAATTGATTAAATTACAATCATGAAAATAACCTATATCGTAACCTACAATTTCGTAATTTTTTTTTATTAACTCATTGGTCAAAACACTCCCAATATAACCATTATTTCCCGTTACTAAAATTCTCATAAATCCCTTAGCTATACAGAATGTTCTGTTCCTCCGATAATTTTATCGACAATAGTTAGTAGCCATATTTGGTGAATATTTTCAACAATAATTTTATTAAATACATTTTTATAAAAGCCTATCATTTCTTAATATAATTTAATTTTTTTAATTGAGAGATTTTTTCAAATTTATTTAACATTTCAAAATTAGTTATGCTAAAATATTGTTTATTTGTTCTATATGCAATTAGTTTTTTCAATTTTATTGCTTCAATCAAAATATCATTTTCAAAAGAAAAATTTTTATTTTTTTTTTTAAAAAATTTTAAAAATTTTTTTTTGACTATAAAAAAACCAATATCTACACCATTTAAGTTTTTATTTTTTCTGCTTTTGTCATATTTTTTTACAAATGAGTCTTTTTCAACATAGACATTATTTTCTTTGCCGTATTCTGCTGTGCCAGATTTATTATTAAAGATAGTGGTACTAATTAATGCATTCTTATTTTTAAACTTTCTATACATTTTTTTTAAATCAGGTGACCAAAAATTATCACCATACAATAACAAAAACTCTTTATCTAATAATCTATATGCATCTAACACTCTCTTGCCAGTATCAGAGTAAACACTGCTAAAATTGAATTTTACAGGAATACTTTTGTTTTTATAATAAAATTTTGTTATTACTTTAGATTTATAACCCACTAATAATAAAATTTTTTTTATTCCTTTTTTTTGTAAAGAATAAATTAAATAACTTAGAAATGGTACATTATTCACCGGTGCCATAGGCTTAGGTAAATTTTTTGTTAAAGGTAATAGCCTTTTTCCTTTTCCACCAGCTAATATTACTGCCTGATTTATCATCAATCTCTATATCAAATTAAGTTATTGTTTTTTGATGTTTGGTTAGTCCAGTGATTAAAATTATCATGTTATTTATAAAAAAAAATGCGAGATTTTCTAAATTACAAATTAAAATTGCACATTTAAAAAACTTATAATAATTATTTTTAAAATTGAATTATATTTTTTAAATCCCAAGGTATCAACTAAGTGCTAATAATAATTAAATTTTTGTCTAATATTTATATAAAATTTTTTTCAGTGCATAAATCAAGCCAATTGAGCTATTAGTACTGGTCAGCTGCACGCATTACTGCGCTTCCACATCCAGCCTATCAACG